>Ga0154307_1104_pt2 | contig 41058 bp, 23 predicted proteins | sample RifGroA2_FD_105601 | JGI IMG/M metagenome (GOLD analysis project Ga0154307, IMG submission 105601) | Bacteroidetes bacterium GWA2_40_15 | reverse complement strand
TTTTATAAGGGAAAATTCAAAAGGGAAGGAGATCTATATCACCCAGATGTGGGATACCTGGGACGTAAAGACAGATATCCACAAACGCACACTCGATCATCCTGAAAGGTATGGCTATATTGATATTTCTCAGAACAGTCAGCTTCCGGGATACCAGAACTGGCTAAATCAGCAGTACGTTTTTGAATATATAAAAGATACTCCACGTCCTGTAAACAGCACCAAGATATATGGCAGCGACAGGGGCAGCTGGCTCGACAGGGGGATAAACACTGAACATGCGGTTCAGACCTTTTACAGGAATGTCCTTGGCGGCTATGCATCGAGCCGTTTTCACAGACCACCCTCCGGAATAGGTTTTAGTCAAACTTCCATAAATTGTATCAAAACAGTAAGAGAAATTGAGGATGTGGTAAAATTCTGGGATCTTAATCCATCAATGGATCTGCTTATGGACAGTGAGGAAAATCTGGCCTATATTGCAGCAAAGAATAATGAGACATTTGTTATATATTTCATAAAGCCTGGAAGAATAAATCTGGATCTTAGCAGCATCAGTAAAAATTATAATATAAGGTGGATTAATATTGAAAATGCTGAGTGGAGTCTGAATGGTGAAATTAAGGGTGGAGAACCGGCTGATATCATATCCACGTATGAGAAAGGTGGTATTGCAGTATTGACATTGAAATGAAAATAGATCTTTAGAGATATATCTTGTATATGACAAGACGCGAACGTTTGATAGCGACCCTCAGAGGTGAACCGGTAGACAGGCCGGCTGTCAGCTTTCATGAGATAGGTGGATTTATTATAAATCCTGATGATCAGGATGAATATAATATTTACAATTCACCATCATGGAGGCCTTTGCTGACGATGGCTGAAGAAAAAACTGACATTATAAGGATGGTGAGCCCTGTAAGAGCCCAGTCACATCTTGCGTGGGATGGCAGTGACCATACAGGAATCAGACAAAAATATGTTATAGAACATGTTTGGGAAGATAACAACAGCAGGTTTACCCGCTCAATGTACAGGATTAACGGAAAAGAACTGACAAGCACAACGCGGAGAGACAAGGAGCTTGATACCGTATGGACGGTTGAGCACCTCCTGAAAAATTCCGGGGATGTTAAGCAGTATCTTCAGTTACCTGATGAAATATTTGAGGAAAGAATGGATATTAACCATATTGATGAGCAGGAGAAGATGCTGGGTGACAAGGGAATCATACTTGTTGACACTGAAGACCCTATATGTGCCGTTGCCGCTCTTTTCAGCATGGAGGATTTCACTGTATTTGCATTTACCGAACAGGAGTTGTGCCATAAACTGCTTGAGAAGCATGCCAGATATATTCATAAAAGAACTGAGGCGGTAGCACGTGATTTTCCTGGAAGATTATGGCGCATCTATGGTCCTGAATATGCGACGGAGCCATTTCTTCCGGTGAAGTTTTTCGAAGAATATGTTGTCAGGTATACAGGGCCGATGGTAAAGAAGATTAAGGAATATGGAGGATATGTCCGCATTCATTCCCATGGCAGTGTAAGGGATATACTTGACCATATTGTTAAAATGGGAGCAGATGCAACTGACCCGCTTGAGCCATCACCACATGGCAATGCAGATCTTAGAATGATCAGGGAGAAGTATGGAAAGAATCTTGTTCTTTTCGGGAATATTGAAATTGCCGATATTGAGAATTTGCCATCAGATAAATTCAGGGAAGTTGTAAGGAAGACCATTGCCGATGGTACCTTTGGTGAAGGAAGAGGATTTGTACTGATGCCTACAGCCTCTCCCTACGGAAGGACAATTTCTGAGAGGACATTCAGAAATTATGAGATAATGATTGAAGAGGTTGAGAGAATTTAATATTTCTAAACGATTCAATAATATAAATATCCATAAAGATGAAATCAGGAAGATGTATCGCAAATTGTAATTGCAATTTCTATGGATTGCCTGGGGGCGCTTGGAAAGATAGATGTAAGTCTGCCATGTATATCGTGGTCACGCATGAATGATGATGGTATACCGGCAGCCTGTGAGGCTGATACCGGAGCAATAGCTGCACACATTATGGTCCAGTATCTGTTCGATCGGCCCGGATTTCAGCAGGATCCTGTTGCCGACACTTCAGATGACACCCTTATCGGAGCTCATTGCTCTTGTCCGACACGACTCAACGGGTTCGGTAATCCGCCAGAACCATTTGAGCAGGTTCATCATCATGGCGACAGGGATGCAGTTCCCCGGACCATCTGGAAGACAGGTCAGAGAGTTACACTGCTTGATTTTTTACCGGCACATGAAATTAAGGCTGAAAGATCAAAACTTTTGATCTCAACCGGTACAGTTGTTGAAAACTTAAATGTTCCACCATCGGGTGGCTGTGTGGTTTCGGTCAAATATAAAATGGATAATCAGCAGGACGTGCTCTCCTATCCGGGGTTTCATCAGCTTTTCTTTTATGGCGATTATAAAAGTGAATTAAAAGAGTTCGCCCAGCTATGTAACTTTGGTGCTAAAGTTGTCTGATGGAAGTCATGCTGCTTGAATAAGTTTATTAGAACAGAAGAAAACCAAATATGAAATGATTTAACTCATTAATTACTAAATGGATAATATGTGAAATAACAATGAGATTCTTCGCTTCACTTCGTTTCGCTCAGAATGACAGGTAATTGTGTTTTTAAGGAGGAGGTGGTTGGTGGCACAGCCGCCAACCACCTCCTCCTTCCCCTCCTACCCATAAGAAACTGTCATTCTGAGCGAAGCGAAGAATCTCATACTTTTGATCGGACACTAATTTAATTCAATAAATAATTATGAAGAATCAGGTAACAAGACGAAGATTCCTGCTATCATCTGCTGCTGCAGGGGCAGCATCAATGGTTCCATGTTTTTCTTTGACTCCTTCAGATGATCAGAAACAGGAAGACTCACTTACACTTAATAAGACCCCTCTGAAAATCGGGCTTATGACCTACCTGCTGGGAAGTAAATGGGATATTGAAACAATCATTAAAAATTGTACCGAAACAGGATTCCAGTCTGTAGAACTTCGTACAACCCACGCACATGGAGTTGAAGTAACGCTTACTCCTTCACAGAGGGCTGAGGTAAAGAAGAGGTTTAAAGATTCGCCTCTCGAAACCATAAGTCTTGCCAGCGCTTTTCAGTATCATTCAACCGATCCTGCAGAGCTGAAAAAGAATATTGAAGGAACAAAAGAATATGTGCTGCTTGCCAGGGATGTCGGTGCAACCGGATTCAGAGTCTTCCCTAATGCAGTTCCTGAGGGAGGAGCAAAGGAAAAAACTTTGGAACAGATAGGCAAGGCTCTTGCAGAGGTGGGATCTTACGCCAATAATAATGGTGTCGAAGTGAGAGTCTGTGTTCACGGGCAGGGGACGAATTCAGTAGCTGTAATTAAAAAGATCATCGATTATTCTCAAAGTCCTTATGTTTATGTGAACTGGAATTGTGAAGCCCTGGATTCTGCAGGAAAGGGGCTTGAATATAATTTCAATTCTGTAAAAGATCGCATTAAAGGTGTCCACATGCACGATCTGCATGATCCCTCATATCCCTACCGCCACTTTTTTAAATTGCTCTCGGATTCCGGCTTCAAAGGTTACTGTAATGCCGAGGTAAGCAGAGTCAGCTGCGAAGCTGTCGAATTCATGAAATGTTATAAAGGACTTTTCCTTGCACTCCAGAATGTCATCTGAAATAACCTCATTATGAATAGGATATTGTACTCTATGATATTAACGCTGTTATCTGAAACAGCAATTGTTGTTAATGCACAACAGGTTAAGGATGCCTTTCCATTCAGAAATACTTCTCTTTCACCGGAAGAGAGAGTCAATGACATTGTCTCACGGATGACTCTTCAGGAAAAGGCAGACCAGCTCCTCTATACTGCACCTGCAATTCCACGTCTGGGTGTGCCGGAATACAACTGGTGGAATGAAGCTTTGCATGGTGTGGCAAGAGCAGGATATGCAACGGTATTTCCGCAGTCGATTACCATTGCAAATTCGTGGGATGAGGGATTGATGTACTCTGTTGCAAATGCCATTTCAGACGAAGCACGTGCAAAATACCATGAGTTTCAGAGAAGAGGAAAGCGTGGAATTTACCAGGGACTTACATTCTGGTCGCCAAATATTAATATCTTCCGTGACCCACGGTGGGGAAGGGGGCATGAAACCTATGGAGAAGATCCTTTTCTTACCGGACGTATGGGTCTGCAGTTTGTGAAAGGACTGCAGGGTGATGATCCGAAATATTTTAAAACAGTTGCTACGGCAAAGCATTTTGCAGTACACTCCGGACCTGAACCATTGAGGCATACTTTTAATGCACTGGTAAGTGAAGTTGATCTCCGTGAGACTTATCTCCCTGCATTCAGGACACTCATTGTTGACGGAGGAACCTGGTCGGTAATGGGAGCATATAATAAGTTCCGGGGTTTACCATGCACGGCAAATCCTGTGCTGTATGGCATTCTCCGGAATGAATGGGGTTTTAAAGGTTATATAGTTTCTGATTGCTGGGCCGTATCCGACTACTGGAAGTTCATGAACTATACAAAAGATGCTGCCGAGGCAGCGGCTCTGGCTGTTAAAGCAGGTACTGATATAGAGTGCGGAGTCGACTATAAGCAACTGATGACAGCCTTTGAAAGAGGTTTACTGACTGAAGCCGATATCGATATAGCTGTTAAGAGGGTTTTCCAGGCCAGGTTTAAGCTCGGGATGTTCGATCCTGATGATATTGTTCCTTATGCGCAGATCCCGTTTTTTGTCAACTGTTCTGACTTCAATAACAGCCTTGCAAGAGAAGCTGCCCGGAAGTCGGTTGTGCTTCTGAAAAATACAGATAATACGCTCCCTTTAAAAAAGGAGATTAAGACAATAGCTGTAATCGGGCCAAATGCTGATAATTTTGAATCATTGATAGGGAACTATAACGGGATACCAAAAGATCCGGTTACTGTGCTTGAAGGAATTTCAGGGAAGGTTTCTCCTGATACAAAGTTAATATATGCTGAAGGAAGCGACCTTGCAGAAGGTGTTCATAATATGATAGTTATTCCTTCACGTTATCTGCAGACTCCGGACGGGAAGCAGGGTGTGCTTGGGGAGTATTTCAACAACAGGGAAATGACAGGAACTCCTGCATTTACCAGGACAGATGATCAGATCAATTTTTACTGGGAGCATCTTTCACCCCGGTATGACCTGCCCGATGATGATTTCGGAGTTAAATGGACCACTTATCTGACACCGCCCGGGACGGATACTTTTTATCTTGGAGGATGGGGTTCATCAGGCTATGAGATACTGGTTGACGGAAAAAGTATAATAAAATACAGGGGTGAACATCATGCGTTTCACACCGAAGAGGCTCTGGAAATGAAAGCTGGTGAAAGATACAAGGTTGAGGTTTTTTATAAGAATTATGCCGGTGATGCCGATATGAAACTTCTCTGGGCGAGACCACGAACAGGTATTCTTGAAGAAGCTGTAAAAGCAGCAAAAGATGCCGATGCTGTTGTTCTGGTACTGGGTTTGTCGCAAAGGCTTGAAGGTGAAGAGATGCCAATAAAGATTGAAGGATTCAGCGGAGGAGACCGTACCAACCTTAACCTTCCTGCTGTTCAGGAAAAGCTGCTGGATGCCATTTCGGCTACAGGTAAACCTGTTATCGTTGTACTTGCCAATGGAGGAGCACTGTCAGTGAACAAAGCACATGAAAAAGCTTCAGCAATCATCCTTGCCGGATACGGAGGTCAGCAGGGAGGAAATGCTGTTGCAGATGTACTGTTCGGAGATTATAATCCTGCCGGCCGGCTTCCTGTAACATATTATAAATCAATAGATCAAATCCCTGTATTTGAGAATTATGATATGAAAGGAAAAACATACAGGTTCTTTTCGCAGGAGCCTCTCTACCCGTTCGGTTACGGTTTGAGCTACACAACATTCAGCTACAGTAACCTCTCATTTCCTCAGAATGTTCTGGCCGGAGAGAAAGTTAAAATAAGTGTAACCGTTACAAATACAGGAAAAACAGAAGGGGATGAGGTTGTCCAGCTCTATATCACCGATGAGAAAGCGTCCACTCCAAGACCAATCCGTCAGCTTGAAGGATTCAGCAGGATCAATTTAAAGCCAGGCGAAAGCAGGGTGGTCGATTTTACTCTGGAACCAAGGCAGTTTTCCATTATAAATAACAAGGAAAAGAGAGTTATTGAACCGGGATATTTTACCATATCCGTTGGGGGAAAACAACCCGGTTTCTCCGGATATCTCGATCCGAAGTTCACGCAGGTACTCACCGGCAGGATCCGACTTACCGGCAAAGAGCTTGCTTTTGATAACTGAAACTTTATAACCACACACAAAGTAGGGTGTCTCAATAGTCGATTTTAACCCCCCCCCAAGGGCCTAGGCGTTAACTTAAGAATAGTATTGTAGATAAGGGGACTAGAAAAAGTTTCCCCTCCTTCAAAAGGAGGGGAAACTTATACCATTCTATTCTACCATAAAATTACGATTAGGTTGACGGCTATGGGATTTAGTAGTGGATTATTCAACTCCCCAATTCTTATTAGGCTTTTCACCCATAACCAGCTGAAGTTTTCCTCCATTAATTATATCAGTATGCGTAATAAACGGTTTGTTAAGTTCCTTGCCATTAAGCCTGGCTGACTGGATGTATTTATTCTTATAGGAACAGTTTTTCGCAATTACTGAAAACACTTTACCGTCAGGTAATTCTATTTTAACAGATTCGAAAAACGGACTTCCTAATGTGTACTCTCCACTACCCGGTGTTACAGGGTAAAAACCCATGGCAGAGAAAACATACCACGAGCATAATCCTCCTCCATCTTCATCTCCGGGTATACCCATGGGTTTGTCATCGAACCACATCTCCATTATTTCCCTGATGCGTCGCTGGGTTCTCCATGGCTGACCTGCGTAGTTATAAAGATAGGGAATATGAAATGAAGGTTCATTTCCTGCCACGAACATCCCGTTCAGTCCTGTTGCATCAGGGAACTGTCCCATAAACTGCCACTTCGAAATTCTCGTTGGTTCATTGAAAAGCGCATCAAGCCTTTTGATGAATTTCTCATTGCCTCCCAACAATTCAATAAGATGCGGTAAGTCGTGCTGAACACTGAAATTCCATGTCCAGGCGTTGTTCTCAGCATAGAATGACCGGCTTCCTGTTCCGCCTGAAAGCTGGGGATCAAAAGGTTCGACCCAGTTGCCGTCTGCCATTTTAGGGGCCATGAATCCGTTTGCCGGGTTAAATACATTCATGTAATTCTTCGATCGTTTAAGGAAATACTTATGGTCAGATTCTTTCCCAAGCTCTCTGGCCAGCTGGGCAAGGCACCAGTCGTCGTAACTGTGTTCAAGTGTTACAGCTACTGCCTGTCTCTTTTCAAATCCATCAACCATTGCAACCGATTCAGTACTGTCCTCAGGCAGAGCAGGGTACCATCCATTCTGATGATAAAGGCTGTCGAGCTCACACATGTGGCCCATTCTCCAGGGCAGCATGGTTCCGTGCATGGCATTCTTTTTCAGACCTTCATATGCTTTTTCCACTGAAATATTCCTGATACCCTTTTGCCAGGTATCCCATACGAGCGCTGCGGAGTGAAATCCGATCATTGCAGGAAAATCACCATAGAACTGCGGAAAGCCTGGCATCCATCCGCTCTGCTCATACATCCTGATATACGACTCAACCATATCAGCCTGTTTTGAAGGATCAAGTATCAGCATAAGGGGATGAAGCGACCTGTATGTATCCCATAACCAGTCATCAACATAGAACGGACGTCCTTCATCGCTATGGATTTTTTTATCATAGCCGCTGAAGTATCTCCCATCTTCCGAAATATTGACCATCCTTTCCATCGATCTGTAAAGGGAGGTATAGAAGATCCTTCGCTGCCGTTCTGTTCCACCTTCAACTTTGATCTTACCCAGGGCAGCTGACCATATTTTATGACTTTCGTTCCTGACAGCTTCAAATCCCCTGCTGCCAGCCTCTTTATGAAGATTTGCAGCAGCCTGATCTTCATTTATATATGAAATCCCTATCCGTACCTCAACCGGTATTTCCGGGGAATAATAACATATAAAGAGCCCGCTGTTACTGCCTGTTGAAACACTGTCGGATCTTATCAAACCCTGACTGAATGAACCTGTTTCATCGAATGACTTGCTGAACTCAGCGTAAAAGTACTGCCTTGTATTTTCAAATTCTTCCCAGCCCCTGATCGCATTTTTCCCTGCAAGCGTGAAAAATGAATTTCTTGAGGACCGGAAGATGACATTGCAAGTATCTCCTTCACCATAGTTGAACCTGTAGATAACTGAACGTTCAGTGGTGGTCCAGTCAGCAGTTATATCATAATCTTCAAGATAAACCCTGTGGTACCATGGATGAACCTCTTCCATTGCATGATCGTAGTTCGATGCATAACTGTTCCTGTCAGCATTTACTCTGCCTGTGGTAGGCATCAGTTCGGTAAGGTAGCCCATCCTGTAGGCCGGCATATTTACTGTGAAACCGTATATATGATCGCTCAGATAACGGTCATTCAGTCCGGGTTTTGTTACCGGGAAAACCCTTACCATGCTGTTTGGGCGATGTACTGTCGGTACCTTTGTTGTTAAGAGCGGAGCAACACTTCCGATATTCGGATCAACATAAAGCGAAGCATCCTTATTGGTGCAGGAGTATAGCACTAAATGTAGCAAACAGGTTAAATACAAGACTTTCATCATGGCTCAGGGTATTGTAATTGTTATTGTTCAGCAACTTAAAGATATTAACAATTACCGGTTATGTAAATTTTTTCATATTGATTTTGACTTGCTGTTCAATTATTCTAAATTGCAATGAATCAATAATGTTTCCACATGGATAGGAGCAAATTCATTAAGTCCGTTATGGTGGCACCTGCTGTTGCAGCCGGTTTTGGCTCCGGGATTTTTGAGTCTCTTCAGACAAGCGGTTTGCGACGTCTGACGGCTAACCGCAACTTCACTGTATGGAAGCCTCAGATGGAAGCGGCCTTTCATGTCAGTCTCGATGAGGTTGTGCTTGTTGAGATGTCTCATGGGATGCCGGGACTTGTGACCAGGGAAGGTGTCTTCAGCCAACCCGGACCGGATGCAGTCATTAATCCCATGACCGGTCCCATCTATGTCGATGGTATTGAGCCGGGCGATGCGCTGGCAATCGACATAATGGATATTAAAACCGGCGACTGGGGCTACTGCAGCGGGAGGATCTTTGAACTGCGTGACGGATATGCTGTGTTCTCCCCGACCCTGAGACTGCCTCTCGATCCCATGATCGGAGGTATAGGAGTTGCTTCGGACCAGGGTCTGGTTGATACCCGGGCGCCGGGAGATACTGGCGGGAACATAGACTGCAGGGAGGTTCGTGCCGGAAGTACAATTATTTTCAAGTCCAGGGTTAAAGGAGCGCTGGTTGGCATGGGCGATGCACATGCACTCCAGGGTGACGGTGAGATTACAGGTCAGGGCATTGAGACGGATGCAGAAGCCATAATACGTTTCCGCAAATCAGAACCTCTTTCCGACAGGCCTGTCATCATCAGAAGTGATTCATTTTCAACACTCGGGGCACATAAAGACCTTGAAGATGCAGCGTGGCAGGCCACTGAGGATATGATCACTCTGCTCCAGAAAAAGACCGGACGTACTAAAGCTGAGGCCCGTCTGTTAGTCGGACTTAACGGAAAGCTCAGAATTAATCAGATAGTTGACCCAACCAAGGGCGCCCGCATGGAGGTGCCTTCATGGGTTTTTGGAATTTAAAAAGCAAATGATATGATTACCTGGACCTCTCTTTTATATATTCTGGCAACCTTCGTATTGCCTCAGAATACTGCCGGTTCCGATTCAGAGCTGGCTTATTGTGATTTCTCAAAGATTAAACCGGGAAGGTTTGGAGACTATTCTGAAAAAGGATTTCCTGAATATCACTATGTTCCAAGGCATTTCACCGATGGCTGGGATATTGTTAATAACAGGGGACCCGAAGAATGGATTATTGTTGAGTCAGATGGGAAACATTCACTACAGTATCTGGGATATAACAACACAGTCTGGACCAGCGAATTCATATATCCTATTCTCTGTTACGGTGACCTTCTGTGGAAGGATTATACCCTTGAAGTCACTCTGACTCCGGCTGATCGCAGCGATCTTAATGGCATTATCTTCCGTTACAGAGACGGCCGTCATTATTACCTCTTTGGCCTTGACAAGGATAATAAGGTAACTCTTCGCTATCGCGACGGGGAAAAGGATTTTCGCAAGGATGGGTGGCATGAACTTGCAAGAGGGAGTTACCCCACCGATCCGATGAAATCGTATAAAATGCAGGTCGAAACGGCCGGAGCAAAGATCCGTTGCCTGATTGACGGAAAGGAGATCTTCAATGTGACTGATAGCCGGTATTCAGGTGGTAAGGCAGGGCTCTTTGCCACATCACCTGTTTTTTTTCATGATGTACGTGTGACAACTTCAAAAAGAGCGAAGGATGAATATCTCGCTGAAAAGAGCGCATTGGCGGCACAACTAAAAGCATTGCAGGCAGAAAATCCGAAACCAATGGTCTGGAAGAAGATCTCAACCAAAGGATTTGGAGCAGCCAGAGCCATGAGGCTCGGGGATCTTGATGGCGATGGCAGTCTCGATTTCCTGATTGTTCAGAATATGCCATTCTTTGGCAGCAACTACAATCAGATTACCTGTCTGACTGCCCTGGATAACGACGGAAAGATGCTTTGGCAGTATGGCAAACCTGATCCTGACCATGCCTGGCTCACCTATGATGTTGCAGTTCAGATACATGATCTCGACGGAGATGGTAAGACAGAGGTAATTATGGCCCAGGGCCAGTGGATAAAGGTGCTTGAGGGCCTCACAGGCAAAGAGAAAGCCCGTTATCCTGTTCCATCATCGGAAATTCTTCCGGGGGAGACATCATGGCTGGAATACAAACACTACTACCGGAGGGACTTGTTACCTTATCTGAATGTTGATTGCTTCTCATTCGCTGACCTTCGCGGTACAGGCAAACCAAATGATGTCATCATTAAAGACAGGCATACCCGTTTATGGGCCTATACAAACGATTTCCGCCTGCTCTGGACCGCTTCGGCTAACCTGGGTCACTTCCCCTTCTTCCACGACAGTAATAAAGATGGCAGGGATGAAATTTATATAGGCTATACCAAATTCGATCCTGACGGAAAGATCATATGGTCGCTCGATTCTCTGATGGGGGAACACTCGGATGGAGTCTGTGTTGGAGACTTTTCTATTTCAGGAAAGCCTGATAAAGTTTTTGTCGGGGGCAGTGATGATGGAGTTCTGTTGCTTGATGACAGCGGGAAAATACTTAAGCACCACAGGGTTGGTCATGCCCAGACACCAAGTGTCGGACAGTTCCGTCCGGATATTCCGGGACTGGAATTATGCAACATCAATTTCTGGGGCGAACCGGGTCTTATAACCCTTTATGATTGTGATGGTGAAGAGATCACAAATTTTGAGCTGATCCATTCAGGCTCCCCGGTTCAGCCGGTTAGCTGGAGAGGAGATGGCACAGAGTTTATCTTTCTTACACCGAACCATGCTGAAGGAGGACTTGTTGATGGTTGGGGACGAAGGGTAGTCATGTTGCCTGACGACGGCCATCCTGATCTGGCCTGGATGGTGCATGACATTACAGGTGATCCGCGCGATGAGCTGATAGTATGGGACACTGAATCGATTTGGATTTACACGCAGGACCGGCCATTTACAGGATCAAAAGTTTATAAGCCTGTCCGGCCGTCTTTGTACAATGAATCAAATTATGCTACTGTTTTCTCATGGCCTTTTTAGTTTATTCACAAGCCAGCCGTTAAGCGCTTCATTCTCTTCAGGATAAGTCCAGTGTCCTGTTTCAAGGAACAGATGAAGTTCCTTGGGTGCATTTATTACATTATATGCAGAGTACATTGATGTTGGCGGACAGGTTATATCGTTATAGCCCCATGAAAGGAAACCGGGTATTGTGACCCTTCTGGCAAAGTTTACAACATCGAAATAGGCAAGTGTCTCAACTTCATTTGGTTTGGGTTCAATATTCCTGAAGTAGTGAGGCCAGCCACCGGCTCGTTTATTAAGGTATCCTGTGGCGTCGCACATTGCCGGGTAAAATCCTGCCATGTATCTGATCCTTTTATCAAGTCCGGCAGTTATAATAGTAAGGGCCCCTCCCTGGCTGCCACCTGTAACTCCGATATCGGTACTGTTGAATTCGGGAAGTGAGAAAATGAAATCAACTGCTTTTACGCATCCGAGAAAGACTCTCTTATAGTAATGTGTATTCCGGTCATTCATTTTTACAGTCCAGTATGAAGATAATGCACCCGACATAAGGTTTGCATAAACCTGGGGGTCAAGATTCACCGGTATTCCGTGGATACCAATCTCGAGGGTTATGAATCCCTGTCCGGCTGTGCCGGAATCACCGTTATATGGTCTTATCCCGGCGCCCGGTACCCTTAGAATGGCAGGATATTTCCCGGCCTTTTTCGGCATTGCAAGTATCCCATAAATTCTCGAACCGGGGGCCTCATTCTGAAAACTTATATGGTATACATTAGCTTCGCTTGTACATCTCTCAGGCATCAGTGTGATCTTCGGATCGAGATTTATTTTGCGGGCTTCAGCAATAGCATTGCTCCAGAAGGTGTCGAAATCAGCAGGATCTTTCACTGTAGGTTGTATCTTCTCAGGCTCAAAACCTGCAGTTGCAAGTCCTTCATATCTTTTGCCGTCAGCAACGGCCCATACCCTTACGCGATAAAAACCAGGAACCTTCATGGTACCTGAAAATTCAGTTTTCCCGCTTTTCAATACCATACCCTCCTTTTTCTGATCAGGTATCATTTCCGGACCAGCTTCATAATCAATAACTGCATTTTCGACAAGGTTGCCGTCTTTCAGTATCTGTACCGAAAAATTTGCCGTTTCATTCACTTTGTAAGTCCAGTCTTTATGATCGGGCGATACAATAACCCTGAAAAGGGTAGATGCAGGTTGTGATAGGCCTGAAAGGCTCAGAATAATAAACACTGCCAGAATCAGAGTCAGTTGTTTAGTGTTGGTTTTCATATTGTAAGGGATATAATTTGTAATAAATAAAAATCTTCAGTTTATCGTTCCATTGGTTTTTTATTACCAGATAATGAGTTAAACAAATTTAACATAATCCCGCAGGTTGCGTATGTTCAAATCTTAAAATTTGTTAAAAAAAATTAAATTATGGGGGTGAACATTTAAGATACTCTTAAATAAAGCACTATTAAAAGTTAAAGTTTTCCATTTGACTTTTTTAATGTAAGAATTAAATAAGTTTGTGTTGATACCCAACAACCCTGACATTATGAAAACAAATCAGAGTATTTACAGTAATGTAAATATTTTCAGTTATTTAATGTTTTTTATCTTAATCTTTCTGACACTTTCAGGATGCAATTCAGGTAATACCGGTAACAAAAATCAAACATTTACAGCCCCCCCTCCAAATAACGATTTCTTCCAGGAGACAGGGAAGCAGATCGGGATTGATTTCATCCATTCCATCGGAAATGGGACAGATCATCTTAACAATATTATCGAATCAAGCGGAGGGGGAGCCTCATTCCTCGATTTTGACCAGGACGGGTATATTGACCTGTTCCTCAGCAACGGGACCTGGATTGATGGATTCAGTAAGGGTGAAAAACCGAGTGGACTTCCTTTTAATCATCTTTACCGCAACCTCGGTGACGGAACCTTCGAAGATGTCTCTCGGAAAGCAGGTATTGATAATCAGGCTTATTCGATGGGAGCTGCCATTGGTGACTTTAACAATGACGGATATCCTGATATCTATGTATGTAATTATGGTGCCAACATATTATACAGGAACAACGGGAATGGTACTTTCACCGATATTACAAGAAAAGCCAGAGTGGCAGGATTGAAGGAATGCAGTATCGGAGCTGTATGGTTTGACTATGATCTTGATGGTCTTCTGGATATCTACGTTGGTAACTATCTGAGTTTTGATCCGGAATATAAATACTATTATGCCCCGGATGGTTTTCCGGGACCAATGGCATATGACGCCGAACCTGATTACTTATATCGCAACAATGGCGATGGTACATTTACAGATGTAACCCGTGAAATGGGCATCTTCGATCTTGACGGTAGGGCCATGGGTGTGGGTGCTGTCGATTATGACGATGATGGCTATATGGACATATATGTTGCCAACGATCATACTCTCAATTATCTCTGGCATAATGATGGCGGTAAGAAATTCACCGACAGGGGAACAATGTCGGGCACAGCATTCAGCCAGGCCGGAGAGGCAACAGTAAGTATGTCGGTCGATTTTGCAGATTTTAACAGCGACGGACTGATAGATATTTTCCTTTCGGATGATACCTATTGCTCATTATATCAGAATATCGGTAACGGGGTTTTCGCCGACCGGTCATATCCTTCGGGAATTGCCATGGCAGCAGGTCAGTTTGTCGGATGGACCTCAGCATTTATTGATCATGACAATGATGGTGATGTGGATATATTTAAAACAAATGGCGCCCTGAAACATCTTTACGGGCATGAAGACCAGCTGTTTGATAATCTGGGTGAAGGAAAATTCAAGGATATTTCAAATGACCTTGGAGCGTATTTTCATGAGGAGCATGTAGGAAGAGGTGCCTGCCTTGGTGATTATGATAATGACGGTGATCTGGATATCTATATAGCAAATCTGAATGGCCGGGGGATGTTCCTGAGAAACAACAAGGGTAACATGAATAACTGGCTGATGATTAATCTTATAGGAACTACGGGTAATCATGATGGTATAGGATCAAGGGTTAAAATATCAGCAGGTGGGAAGGTACAGACAACCCAGAAGAAAAGTACATCCGGGTATCTCTCGCAGAATGACCACAGGTTGCATTTTGGAATCGCAAAGAATGACCTTGTCGAAAAAATTGAGATAAAATGGCCTTCAGGTAAGGTGCAGGTAATAGAGAATACGAAAGCAAACCAGATATTGACTGTTACAGAACCCTAATTCTGTTTTTTATGCGAAACAAAATGATATTCACTGATATAGCACTTGCTCTTCTCTCTTCTGCTATTTTATTAACATCATGTACAGGGAATTCGGGGGAGGGCATGATCATCATTACTGAGTCAGTAAGCAGCCAGGGTAAGCCCGATTTTGTTACAGGAGAATCATGGCGTTATTTACCGCAAACCCGCCTTTTAGCATTTAATCCCGAACATCCGGATGAATCACCTGAAATAATTACTCCTGATTTCTACTCAGCACGTACTCCTGAAGTCTCTTATGATGGGAAATTCCTGATTTTTGCTGCACAACAGAATGAGAATGAACCCTGGCAGATATGGGAAATGGACCTTGGGAGTCTCAAAGCAAGACAGGTGACCTCCTCTTCAGATAATTCAATTGATCCTGCTTATCTCCCCGGAAGAAGAGTCGTTTTCTCAAGGTTGTCTCAAAATGACTCACTTAAAGCCGGCCACACACTTTTTACATGTAACCTTGATGGAACTGATCTGCAGAGAATCACATTCAATCCCCATACATATTTTGCACCATCGGTACTTAAAGATGGTCGTGTGATAGCCATAAGCCGGCAGGTATACCCATATCTCGATGAACCAGCTATAATGGTTCTTCGTCCTGACGGGACAAAAGCCGAACTTTTCTACAAAGGGGTTAAGGGGAATAAACCTGTAAGCAGGGGATGGGAAACGGCTGACGGAAGGATCATTTTCATTGAATCGGAAAATAATTCATATACAGGAGGAAAACTTGTATCAATAAACTATAACAGACCTCTGCACTCCCGCAAAGATTTGTCACAATCAATGGAAGGTGACTTCCGCTCAGTATTCGCGATGACTGACGGCAGAACCCTTGTCTCTTACAGAACGTCTGAAAATGACCTCTATTCAATATATGAATTTGATTCTGAGAACATGCTATTGGGCAAGAAGCTTTACAGCAGTACAACAGCAAATATTATTGAAGCTGTTGCAGTTTATGAGCACGAAAGACCACGCAAACTACCCAGCGAGGTAGATATGGGTGTTAAAACCGGATTGCTTCTTTGTCAGAACATAAACGTTACGGGAATGAGTTCTCCTGAAACAGGTTTTTCATTACCGCTTGCTGACCGTATTGAAGTAATAGGAGTGGATTCATCGCTGGGAGTTGTGGAAGTGGAAAAAGATGGCTCAGTCTATCTTAAAGTATCGGCTGATATGCCATTCAGGATCAGGACACTGGATGCCGGAGGCAAAACCGTGAATGGACCAGGAGGATGGTACTGGCTGAGACCAAATGAGAGAAGAGGTTGTATCGGATGCCATGAAGATAATGAGATGGTGCCGACAAACCGATATGCCATTGCCATAAGTAAAGATCCGATAGTTCTCCCGGTGCATGTTTCAGGAATTAAAGAAAAGAAAATTGAACTGGAATAATGTTGTATCTATGAAAAAAATCTTGCTGGCAGCCGGAGTTATTGCCATTATTTCAATAGTTGTATTCATACCGGGTAAGAGATGGGCCAGGGCGCATGTAAATTATAAAACGGCAACTGATGATCATCCGCTGAAATGCACTGACTGTCATGCATATATATCCAAATCTCCATTAATATCAAGACTGGTTAACAGAGATTATTTTTCTCCTGTGAATGTAACTGTATCAGGTGATGGTAAACTTTTATTTGTAACGGCGCAGGATGCTGATGAACTGATAGTAGCCGACAGTGAAAAAGGCGAGATCATCAAAAAGATCTCAGTGGGGAATAAGCCTTATGGGGTCATCATTGATAAAGCCGGTAAGAAAGCCTATGTAAGTAATCAATGGTCTGACAATGTGTCGGTAATAGATCTGGATAATCTTAAGGTAACAGATACCCTGGCAACCGGTAACGGACCTGCCGGTATGTCATTCAGCTCAGATGAAAAGCATCTTTATGTTGTAAATTCCTATAGTTCAGATCTCACTGTGATTGATCTTGAAGAAGGAGTTGAAAAGAAGAGACTGTCCACGGGAAGCAATCCTACAAACATTCAGCTTTCACCTGATGGCAATGAATTGTATGTTACAGCCAGGCGCGCTGCCATAGTACCTTACGGAGAGCCCATGGCTACAGAGCTGACAGTCATTAATGACAACTCAAAACGGATCAAAACATACCTTAGTGTAGAGTCGGCCTATCTGATGGAGAATGTTGCTTTTACACCTTCAGGCGACCTTGCATTAGTAACCCTTATCAGACCAAAAAATCTGATACCGACACTTCAGGTTGAAAGAGGATGGATGATGAACCACGGATTTGGTGTTATAGAGCAGAAGGGAGACGGAAGGATAATACAGCTTCTTATAGATGAGCCGCAGGCATATTATTCAGATCCATTTGATATTGTAATTACACCCGACGGGAGAAGAGCCTTTATTTCAAGTTCAGGGGTTAATCTTATAACAGTTATTGATATTGATTCGGTCAGACAACTGATCTCTGAATCAACCCCTGAAATGCTTAGCCTCTGGTCCAATCACCTGGGTGTAAGCAGCAGGTATGTTGTAAAACGAATACCTACCGGTGCAAATCCCAAAGGCCTTGCACTCTCTCCTGATGGAAAACTACTCTATGTTGCAGAGCATCTTGAGGACCGGATCGGAGTAATCAGCACTGAAAGCCTTGAAATGGTGAATACTATCAATCTTGGGAAGTCACATAGGGTTACAGTGCTAAGGCATGGTCGCAAGTTACTGAATAATGCAGGTCGTACATTCCAGAATCAGTATTCATGCTATACATGTCATCCTGATGAACACGAGGATGGACTGGTTTACAATATGGCTTCCAAAGATATGGGAAGGAATGTTACCAACACCCAGTCGCTTAGGGATATAGGCGATACTCCTCCTTTCAAATGGAACGGGAAAAACCAGACTGTTTACAAGCAGGATGGAATGAGATTCTCAACAGTTTTAACCAGAACAGAGCAGTTCCCATACAAGGACCTGGATGCGATTACCGCATACATAATGAGAGGTATCTCATACCCGCCGAATCTTCTGTACAACCCCGATGGTAAATTAACCGAAGCACAAAAGAGAGGTAAAAAGATATTTGAGCGGACAACAGATAATTTTGGGAACATCATCACTGAGAATAACCGTTGCGTAACATGCCATCCGGCACCATATTATACTAACCTGCTGCCTGCAGATGTAAGTACGCTTGCTGCCAGCGACGATTCAATATTGTTCGACACACCCCATCTGAACAACATTTATGCCTCACCCCCTTATCTCCACGATGGCCGGGCAAACACACTTGAAGAGATATGGACACTATACGGAAAAGATGACAGGCATGGATTAGCAGGTGATATGACAAAAATCGATCTTAATGATCTTGTTGAGTATCTTAAGTCATTGAGAGGCCCTGCATATGAGATAAATGAGTCAAAGATACAGCGTGCTTCAATTAGAAAATAACCCTCTAACCATTTAGATATCAGTATGAAAAAAATCATCAAAAGTCAATATTTCAAGATAACACTCCTTGCAGTTGTCATTCTTGGTGCCGTATCCATGGGCTTTATTTTAAAGGATAAGTATCATGACAACACCCGGCATGGTGCTGTCCGGACATCCTCAGATGCTTTTGATCGTCCGGAAATACCAGGCCTTCCGGCTCCAGACGATTTAACAAAGGATGTACCGGTGTTTGGTAACTGGAAGAACTTCACTACAAAAGATGGCCTGCCTTCAGACAAATGCTTTTGCGTAAGGATTGACGGGGATAAGGTTTATGTCGGTACTCATGACGGACTGGCTGTTTACGAGAATGGCAAATGGCGAACATATACTACAAAAGACGGACTGTCCCATAACGGAGTGGTTTCGGTAGATGTAAACGAAATTACAGGCGATGTTTGGATAGGGACGTTAGGAGGCCTGACAAAATGGTCGGGTGGAAAGTTTGAGGTTTTCAACCAATTCAACAGCGGAATGCCCAATGATCTTGTTTACATGGTAATCTGCGATGGCAGGGATGTGTGGTGTGCAACAGGAGGAGGTGCAGGACATTATGATACTTTCACTAAAGAATGGGAAATATTCACAGAGGCAAATGCCCCTATGCATGAACCATGGACTTATGGTGTTTCAGCCGGAGATGGCAAGGTGTTTATCGCTGCATGGGGCGGAGGGGTAATTGAATATAACACAAAAACCAAAAAGTTCAGGGATTATACCGATCCGGATGGTTTTATGGAAATCGACCTGCAACCTGATGACGGTGTGGTTCATGACATTACAACTGCAACATCATGGGCCGATGGGATCCTTTGGGTCTCAACCTATTTTGGCATGAGCCGCTACGACGGCAAGTACTGGAAAGGATATTTTGATCACGACAGCGGACTGGCCAGCAATTTTATCAATTTTCTCAGAGCTGAGGGACCAGTAGCTTATGTCTGCAGCGATAACGGACTCAGCAGCACAAATGGCACAAACTGGGTTACATATAAGAAAAACGATAACGATGCAAATGGAGTTGCTATAGTGACAACCGGTGGAGTAAAGAAAGAGATCCCGCTAAGCCCCTCCATAGCACATAATTTCATCATAGGTGTTGATGCCGAGGATGATGTCCTGTGGGTTGCAACCTCAAAAGGCGTCAGCCGCGGTGAAAAAATTAAATACTGATTACCGATTACTTTAAACTTATATATAACCTAACATAGCTAAATTATAATTGATGACTGACCAAAAAATACTGTTAGACCTTTCTAAACTCACAGATGGCGAACGCATTGAAATGAGAAAGCTGGGAATACTGAGTGCTGAAAACATTATTACAAAGACGGTAATGCCTGAAGTTCATAAGGATCGCCCACCCATTGAGAAGCATATAACACATGCTCCACACGTAATAAACGAAGCTTATAATTATCAGAAACCCTCATCCTTTTCCAGGGCATTACGTCTCGATTTCGGCGACTACAAGGTACTTCTCATATCAGGAACAGCCAGTGTAAATGAAGAGGGCAAGGCAGAACATATTGGTGATTTCAGGGCCCAGCTCTGGAGAACTTACCGGAATATCACCAGTTTGCTTGAAGCAGAGGGAATGTCGTGGCATGATGTTGTAAGGACAACAAATTACCTCAGGGATATTGAAAGGGATTATGCAGAGTTCAATAAGATCAGGACTTCTTTTTACAGCTGGTTGGGACTTGATCCCCTTCCTGCAAGTACGGGAATACAGGCCAGGCTTTGCTGGGAGACCCTTTTGGTTGAGATTGAGGCTTATGCTGTTTGTAAAGTGAAATAAAAAAATATACTATGAAACTGCAGATTCGATACACAGTTGTACAGTTTGTAATAATTCTTGTTTCTCTTACAGGAATAAACGCCCAGGAAAAGGCTCAGAACTACGGAAATATCCCCAATGAGCTTGTTGCCTATGATAAGTATATGAAGGCATATAAATATCATTTTATTGAGCCCATAGAGTTTTATGGTGCAGGCCGCGAAAAGAAGGCACCAACCGACCTGAAAGAGGTTAGAATAGGCTTTCTTGGTCCTCTTGAGGGCTCAATTCTGATGAACCTTGGTAACCAGATGCTACAGGGCTCAATACTTGCAATTGAAGAGGCCAATGCCAGAGGAGGATACAAGGGCATACCATATAAACTAATGGTTCATAATGATTTCGGTCTGTGGGGTGCGGCAGCCAATGAAATAGTAAAGATGGACGATGAAAAGGTTTGGGCATGGCTGGGTACTATTGATGATATAAATTCTCATGTAGCTATCAGGGCTACGCTTAAAATGGAGATTCCCAATGTCAATACCGGCGATCCTGACCCGACCTTCACAGAAACCAATATTCCGTGGGTAGTTCGTACCATACCTGATGACAGGCAGTCGAGCTATGCACTGGTAAACAGGATATTTGTAAAAGATGGTCATAAAAGAGTTGCCATGATAAGAGCAAATAACCGATATGGACGCGTGGGTACCCTTCATTTCAACCGTACAGCAACAAGGTTGGGTTTTCCGGTAGTCATCGAAGAACGTTTCAGCGATGGTGAGACAGATTTTACTGCCCAGCTTGAGCGAGTAAAGAAATCAAATCCCGATGCTATTGCAATGTGGGGTAACGCAAAGGAGTCGGCTCTGATACTTAAGCAGATAAGGGCTATGGGACTTAAACAGCCTGTATATGCTTCTGACCGGGTTGTTAGCAAGGATTTCCTGAATATTGCAGGCTCGCTTGCAGAGGGAGTTGTAACAACGTGCCAGTATAATCCGGAGGCTGATGATCCTAAACTGAAAAAATTCAAGGCAAATTATATAAAGCGGTTTGATATGGAACCCGATGTTTTTGCAGCACATGCTTACGACGGGATGAATTTAATCATTCAATCTGTACAGCGTGCCGGCCTTAACCGGGCATTAATCCGGGACGTGCTTACTGATATGAAGATATCTAACGGATATAAAGGTGTTACCGGTGAATTGGTTTATGATGGTACCTGGAATAACATAAGGCCCATTTTTATGGCAGAGGTCAACAATGGGAAATTTGAATTCTATCCTGCACCAAAATGGGAAAAGGAGGATATAATCTATAAAAAACCTGCACCACGATCAACCGGTGAAGGATACAGATAATAATTTTTTGACATAATAAAAAAGAAAATGGAGGCAAATGTCTGTTCTGTTCCGATGAAAGTTGGTTTCCCGTTACCTGAAAAAGTAAGCAGGGAATCCTGGCCGGGTGGAACTATTGTCAGAGTGAAAGAGACTGAATTGGGGGGGAAGGGTATTGTTGTAATTGCCGGACCTTGTGCAGTTGAAAGCAGGGAGCAGCTATTTGCAACAGCCAGGTCAGTTATGGCCGGCGGAGCAAAAATACTCAGAGGCGGAGCATTTAAACCCCGTTCTTCTCCATATAACTTCCAGGGACTGGGAGAGGAGGGTCTTAAGCTTCTCCGTGAGGTCAGCAGCGATACAGGTTTGCCTGTTGTAACAGAGGTAATGGATACAAGACAAATTGAACTTGTATCACAATATGCTGATATTCTTCAGATAGGATCTCGTAATATGCAGAATTATCCCTTGCTTAAAGAAGCCGGGATGAGCCGGAAACCTGTATTGCTTAAGCGGGGAATGATGGCTACAATAGAAGAGTACCTTCTGGCAGCAGAATATATTCTTAATCAGGGCAATGACAAAGTTATACTGTGTGAACGTGGTATCCGGACTTTCGAAACATCAACCAGGAATACCCTCGATCTGAGCGCAGTGCCAATGCTGAAACAACTTACACATCTGCCTGTTATTGTCGATCCGAGCCATGGAACCGGCCTCAGGTGGATGGTGCCTTCTATGGCTAAAGCAGCCATAGCTGCAGGCGCTGATGGACTCATTATGGAGGTTCATAACGATCCTGAACAGGCCCTCTGTGACGGTCAGCAATCACTGAGCCTGGATGAGTTTTCTCTCCTTATGACTGAGCTGAGAAAGATAGCCATTGCTGTTGACAGGATGATTCTGTAAAAGGTTAGTGGGGGAGAATGATGAGAAGGATAATTATATTTCCTGCATTATTATTTTCATGTACAATCATTATTGCAGGATTTCGTACTGACTTAACGGCCCCCGCCAATAATCCTATCGGCTTATTGGCACCCCCTGAAGGGGGTACAAAGCCTACTCCTAACCATATTTTATTTAAGTCGGAAATTAACCCCCCTTCAGGGGGGCAGGGGGGCAGCGCAGGTCGGCAGGCGCATGTGGGGGTGAAACCAATTAGGATTGGTTTACTCATTCAAAACTCGAGCTCTGTTGAAGCAAAGAATGGCGCTGAAATGGCTATCGCTGAGGCGAATAAAAACGGTGGTTTTAACGGAAGGAAGTTTGAACTTGTGGTTAAATCCATGGAAGGCCCCTGGGGAACAGGGTCAAAACAGGCAGTTGATATGATTTTCAACGATGGAGTGATAGCTATCGTGGGTTCACACGACGGACGGAATGCCCATCTTGTGGAACAGGCTACCACCAAGGCAAATGTAACCTTTTTGTCCGCCTGGTCAGGCGACCCGACTCTCTCCCAGGCTTTTACCCCGTGGTTTTTCAATTGTGTTCCAAATGATAATCAGCAGGCTGATATTCTGATACAAGAGATGAAACGGAAAAAATTCGGAAAGGGTGCTATTGTTGCCGATGATGATTATGATGCAAATTCTGCATTTAAGAGCTTCGTAAGAAGATCAGCTGAAGTGGAATCTGCAAAGCCGGTAACAATAAAAATCGATAAGTCCGACAGGGATATGTCCGAAACTGCACGGATCATTGGCAAAATGGATACCGACTGCCTCATTTTATTTACCGAACCGGCTGTTTCTGATAAGATTATCAGCGAATTATTTAAGATGAAGATCTCCCTTCCTGTCTATGGCCCGCTTTCCCTTCTATGTGAAAATTCTCCTCTTTACAGTTATACCGATGTATCAGCTAATTTGTTGCTGTTATCATCGGGAGAATGGTACATGCGCGGGAAGTCTGAATTTGCTGCCGGGTATCATGAAAAATTCGGATCTTATCCCGGAGCATCTGCTGCTTACGTTTTTGATGCTATGATGGTTATGATAAATGCGGTTAAAGCCTCAGGAGCTGATAGGGAAAGGATACATAAAGCAATGATGGAAACTGATTACAGAGGTGTAACCGGCACAATAAAATTTGATGAAAAAGGCAACAGGATATCTCCTGTCATCAGGGTTGAATGATGTGCGGTTTTATTTCTTAACTTTGGTTTTTATAAATTTTAACTGCCTGTAATCTAATTCAGCAGAACAAATGGGTACAAAATATTATTATACGTTATTTGCAGCAATTTGTTTCATTTTTCTATACAGCTGCAAGAGCTCCGACGAAAAAATTAATCAGAAAGCCCTTGATCTGATGTCAATTAAGACACTCGGGCTTGCATACCTCGAAGAGTTTAAGCTTGAAGAAGCTGAAACAGAATTCAGAAAGTTCATAAAGTTGTCTCCCAGGGATAAATTCGGTTATGCAAATCTCGGACTTACATACCTCCGGATGGGAAAATATCCTGAGGCAGAAAAGCAACTGGCAAAAGCCATAAAGTTCGATCCAAAGGATCCTGATATCAGGCTTATCCTTGCTACAGTATTTGAGATGGGTGACAATAGAGATAAAGCTATTGCGGAACTTACTGAAGCCCTTGTCTTTGCCCCGGATCATATAAAGAGCTTATATGACCTTTCAGAGCTTTATTCGTCAGGCGATGACACTGATTCAAAAAAGCATTATGAGAGCTGCCTTTCCAGAATGGTTCAGTTGGCGCCCGGCAATATTGTACCCAGGCTCGGTCTGGTTGAAGTTTTTATAAAGAACGGTGAACCGGACAAAGCTGTTGAACAGCTGGAAATAATCAGACAACAATTTCCAGAATTTCCTGGCCCTTCAGTGGAATACTTCGATAAGACTTTAGGCGACCTGAGAAGGAATGATATTGAAAATGCAATTCTCAATTTTACGGTATTCAATAACTTCCTTAAGGTTACATCACCATACCAGGCTGGTATTATGGATCTGAAGGGCCCCGGAGGTTCATTGATTGGATTCCCCCTGATAACCTTCGATGAACAGGCTGTCCTTGCATTCTCAGAAGAGAGATCCATCCTTGATGCAATAACATTTTCAGACGTTACAGCATCTGCAGGTCTTGATATTATTCCGGTTGCTGCAGTAGGCGCTTCAACGGACAGCAGATTCAAAGCTCACCTGGCAGTATCTGATTATGATGACGATGACGATGTTGATATATATGCCGGAAGCTATGATCAAGCCTCTTCAACTTACAAACACTACCTGTTCAAAAATGACATGGGAAGATTTACCGATGTTACAGCAGAGTCGGGACTTGACCATTCAGGGAATGAGACTTCAGCCACCTTTGTTGATTTTGACAACGATGGATACCCCGACCTTTACATTGTGAAAGAGGGAGGTGACATTCTCTACCGGAATACCGGAAAAGGTACATTTGAAGATGTGACTACCAAGGCGGCAATAGGCAGTAAAACAGGAGGTAATATGGCCCTGTTCTTTGATCTTGACCATGATGGCGATCTCGATATGTATGAGTTGCGTTCCACAAATAACCTGCAGTTCAGGAACAATGCCGACGGTACATTCTCTGATCAGTCAGAAAAGATGGAGCAGGTTAATAGCAATCTGGTCAGCCGCGATGCAGTATTTGGTGATTTTGATGAGGATGAGGATATTGACCTGGTTGTAGTAAATAGTAATCAATCGGATATTTTCTACTCTAATCAGCGAATGGGTGTTTTTAAGAATGAGACAGAGAAGAGTGGATTGGTCAGTAGTGGAGGCTCATCATCTGTATCGGCAGGGGATTATACCAACGACGGATATCTCGATCTGCTGGTCACATCGTCAGAGGGTGGAGTCCATCGTCTTTTCAGGAATACCCGCACCGGATCTTTTGAAAGGGATAACAGTGTAAGTGAGATTTTTGCTTTAACAAAGCAGGCCAGGATACACGACGCATGTTTTATAGATTTTGACAACGACGGATCGCTCGATATTTTTATGGCAGGGGAGCCGGCTGAGGCCGGCGGAAGAGGTTTATTCCTGTTCCATAACAACGGTATTGACGGTTTCAATGATGTTTCGCATCTGCTTCCCGACGAGGTGAAAGCAGCACATCAGGTTGCACTGTTCGATTACAATTATGACGGTGACCTTGATATTGTACTGGCAGGTGTAAACGGGGGAATAACGCTTCTCAGGAATGACGGCGGTAATATTAACCATTTCATAAGGATGAAACTGGTCGGGCTGAGGGCTGGCAGTGCAAAGAATAACCATTTCGGTATCGGTGCAAAAGTTGAGATACGCTCAGGCAATCTTTATCAGACAATTGTTGTCACTGATCCGAACATACATTTTGGTATCGGTCACAGGGCTGTAGCAGATGTTATAAGGATCACCTGGACCAACGGTGTCCCTCAGAATATTTTCTTCCCCGGTACTGACCAGGCACTCATTGAAGCGCAAACACTGAAAGGCTCATGTCCGTTCCTCTATACCTGGAACGGAAATGAATTTGTTTTTGTCAAAGATATCCTGTGGCGTAGCGCTCTTGGAATGCCCCTTGGCATAATGGGAGGGACAACTGCATATGCTTTTGCCGATGCCTCCGACGATTACCTTAAGATTTCCGGGGAGTTGCTGAAGCCGGAAAAAGGAAAATACTCAATACAGGTTACCTCTGAGCTCTGGGAAACCATATACCTTGATCAACTGCATCTGGTGGCAGTAGATCATCCCGATTCAGTCGATATTTACGTCCCTGAACAATTTTCGCCACCCCCTTTTCCGGGATTGAAGCTATATACGGTTTCAAAAAAATTTCTTCCTGCTTCAGCCAGGGGTACAGATGGCGGAGATGTTCTTGAATTCATCAGCAAAAAAGATGACAGGTATCTCTCTGATTTCAAAACTGACAAATACCAGGGTATTACAGAGATGCATGACCTTGTGCTTGATCCGGGGAAAATTGCAGAACCGGGAGGCCTGATACTATTTCTGAATGGATGGATATTCCCCACTGATGCAAGCATCAATTTTGCTTTATCGCAGTCAGAGACATTGAAAGTTACACCTCCAGTGATACAGGTTATTAATAAAAAAGGAGAATGGGAGACAGTAATAGATGATCTGGGATTTCCGCAGGGTAAGGACAAAACAGTGATTGCAGACCTGACAGGTAAATTCCTTTCTTCCGATTACAGGATAAGGATCAGAACAAATATGGAGATATACTGGGATTATATCTTCTTTTCCGACAGGTTATCTGATGCCCCGGTTGTATCAACACCCATGGAACCCGTTTCTGCTGACCTTCATTACAGGGGATTTTCGAAGAGCTTCAGAAAAGGCGGGCGCTATGGTCCTCACTGGTTCGATTATTCTGTTACAGATAAAGAGCCAATGTGGAGAGATCTTCCGGGTAATTATACCCGTTATGGCGATGTACTTCCCCTTATCACCGCCAGCGATAATAGATATATAATTTCAAATGCAGGTGATGAAGCAACAATTACTTTTGATGAGAGAAAACTGCCGCCGTTACAGAAAGGATGGAAGAGGGACTATCTGATAAGGAGTGTGGGATGGGTTAAGGACGGTGATCTGAATACTGCTTTCGGTAACTCTGTAATGCCGCTGCCTTATCATGGAATGTCATCATACCCGCCTTCAGAAAAGGATAAGTACCCTGATGATCCTGAATTGAAGAAATACCACCAGGAGTATAATACCAGGATCGTTACCAGGGATGGCTATCTTAATGCGTTGAAGGTGAAATAATAAAGAATAGAATTTTCTAAATGTAAGGAGTAGTAAAAGTTTCCCCTCCTTTTGAAGGGGGCTGAGCGTTAAGAATTTGCCCAGTGGGCAAATTTAGCGAAGAGCCAGGCCGCAGGGAAGGCGCCGGGACAATTGATAATCTGTTTTTTACAATGTTCATTTCCCGGCCGGGGTGGTTGATTAAATTAAATTGACAGAGAGCTATTTTCAGACTGAAATTAACTACAGAAAGTTGAAGACAAGAATAATTACAGGTGAGCTTGGGATTCATTTTATTAAGGTGAGAAAAAATATTTGTATTCCGGGAACATGAATAAAAAAGTGATTTAAGGTAAGCTTTCAATAAAAAAAATGAATCGATCGGATAGACAAATCAACCACCCCGGCCGCAAACTAATTTTGCAATACATTAACTATCATTGTGCTGCGGCCACCCCTCCTTCAAAAGGAGGGGAAACTTTTTCCATTCTTTCCTGCCAAAAAACTAAGCTTAAGTTGACGGCTATTGGGTGGGGGGTGCCCCGGAAAGGATTAAACGTATTCCGGTTTCTGATAATTCTTTCTTTACTCTTTTTTCAAACTCAAGTATCAGCTCAGAAGAAACAGGTCACTTTCAGGGAAGTCAGCAAACAAACAAAAATAGATTTCAAATACACCATAGGAGATTTCTCATACGTGAACATCCTCGAAAGCAGCGGATCGGGGATCACAGTATTTGATTACAACAACGATAACCTGATGGATATTTTCATGATGAACGGAACCTACATTGAAGGAGTCTCCGATCCGGATGGGAAGGTATTTAAAGATACACCCGATGCCCTTTACAAAAATAACGGTGATGGTACATTTACAGATGTGACAAAGGCGTCAGGAATTAATGACCGGTACTGGAGCATGGCGGCTGCAGCTGTTGATTATGACAGCGATGGCGATCAGGATCTTTACCTGTTGAATTATGGGCCCAATCTATTTTGCCGGAATAATGGCGACGGGACCTTTACCGATATTACTGAATCACTCGGACTCAGAGGACCTGATAAACTCAATGGCTTTGTTAAATGGAGTATTGGCGCTGTTTTCTGGGATTACAACCTCGATGGCAGACTAGATGTTATGGTCGGAAATTTCCTCGCTTTTGACCCTGCCTATGTTTCTGCAGCAGGTCCCGGTATTATGCCCCATCCCAGCGAATACAGGGGACAGGCTTCCATGCTCTATGAACAGCTGCCTGATGGTACATTTAAGGATGTTACTGAAAAAGCCGGTCTGTACTATCCCGATTCAAAGTGCATGGGGCTTACAATATATGATTTTGATGATGACGGTGATATAGATATCTTCCAGGCAAACGATCATCACTTCAATTTCCTCTTCAGAAATGACAACGGAGTTTTCAGTGAGGTTGCAGTAGCCAGTGGCGTTGCGGCAAACAGCAAGGGAATAGGTTCCGGTTCAATGCATGGCACCATAGGAGATGTAGATGGTGACGGGCTTATCGATATTCTTGTTACAGATCTTGAATATGGGGCTCTCTACCGTAAACTCGGCAACGGCATATTTGAGGATATTTCTGAAAAGAGCGGAATTGCCGGACATATGTCAGGAAAAGGAAGCTGGGGAGCTGTATTATTTGATTACGATAATGATGGAGACCTCGATATAATTGCAGCCAACGGTACCGCAGAGGAGCTTATTCTTCAGTATCCCCTGTTGCTTGAGAATGATGGTAAAGGGCATTTTAAAAATGCAGGGCAGGAGCTTGGTGAATATTTTAAAACAAAACGGTCGGGGCGGGGATTGGCTGTGGTTGACTATGACAATGACGGAGACATTGATGTTATCATATCCCATGTTGACAAACAGGCAACAACGGCTGTGTTAAGAAACGACGGAGGTAACTCCAACCACTGGCTTGGTCTTACACTTAAAGGTCAGAATGGTCCTGCTTCAGCAATAAGTGCAAAGGTAACTGTAACTGCAGGAGAGATGAAGCAGGTTCTTATAAACCAGTGGGCGACAGGCTACCTCTCTTCAAATGACCCCAGGCTCCATATCGGCCTCGGCAAAAACAAAAAGATAGATCTTCTCGGGATAAAGTGGTCAGATGGCACTATTGAGATATATAAAAACATTGATGCTGATCGTTATATTACAATATTACAGGGAACCGGAATTCTGGTTAAATAAAACAACATACCGACATAACAACATACCGACATAACAACATACCGACATAACAACATACCGACATAACTAAAAACGAAATAATATGGACCATAATTATGTAACAAACGTGGTGGACCTCACCAATCCTGAAAAAAATATCATATACAACATGACGCATGAAGAGGCTGTGAATGTTTTAAAGTCGGGAGATGCTGAAGCAGTAAGAAAGATCGACGGGCAGTTCTGTCTTGTTTCGGTTGATGGAAAAACTATCCGTATGGCACGATCGATCGGACGTCCTATGAGATATTTCATTGCCAAGCAGGCTTCAGGGCCAATGCTTGTTATTGCTGAGAGAATAGATGTGATATATGATTTTCTGAAAACGAAAGGATATGAGGATCAGTTCCATCCCTCTTATACACGTATGGCTCCTGCCCACTATATTACAAAAATCGAGTTGCTGGGTTGTCCCGATCCTAATCCTGTATATGAAAGATTCTTCACCCCGGAACGTAACAACCTTCCGAAGGATGATTTTACAAAGATTGGCGAACAATACGCAGGAGTGTTGTACAATGAGATAAAAAAATGGCTGATGTACCGTGCAAAAACCGGTCCTGTTGGAGTTACATTCTCAGCCGGTATCGACAGCGGATCTGTTTTCCTGCTTACATATCACGCCCTCAGGGAGTTAGGCGAGAGTCCTTCAAGACTTAAAGCATTCACACTCTCAATTGACGGATCGGGCGAGGACCTGATACAGGCGAGGAGATTTCTCGAGGCCCTTAACCTTGAATTGTTTCTGGAACCTGTTGAGGCTGATTATTCAGCTCTTAACTGGAAAGAGGCAATTAAAATGGTGGAGGATTATAAACCTCTTGATATTCAGTCTGCTACCATGAATCTTGCTCTGCTCAAAGCTATTAGGACACGCTATCCTGACTGGAAATATATTATCGACGGTGAAGGAGGAGATGAGAACCTTAAAGATTACCCGATTGAGGATAATCCTGAACTTACAATCAGGAGTGTGCTTAATAACCTAATGCTGTATCATGAAGGCTGGGGAGTCAATTCTATCAAACACTCTCTCACTTATTCCGGAGGATTGAGCAGAGGTTATCTGAGATCAATTTCGGTGGCAGACACTTTGGGATTTGAATCATACAGCCCGTACACCTTGCCAAATGTTATTGAGATATCGGAGGGGATCCCTTATATCGAAATGACAAACTGGGATCACCAGAAACTCTATGAGCTTAAGGGAGCTATAGTCGCTGCAGGAGTTAAGGCTGTAACAGGCATTGATATGCCCGTATTCGAAAAACGACGTTTTCAGCATGGCGCTGTTTCACGGAACGAATTCAACAAATTGTTTCCGGCAAGAGAGCTCGATTACAGGAAGGCATTTCTTTCGCTTTATGAGTGAAAAAAAAGATTCTAACTTAAGCGACAGATGGATACTTTCACACCGGGGGGCCAAAAACAGGGTATATCCGGCGAGGCCTTATGCCTGGCTTGTTGAGAAGGAGCGGACAGTCTGCGGGGATGTCGAAGATACAGGCATCATTTTTCTTACAAACATGGAATGCCCGTTTCATTGCCTTATGTGCGATCTCTGGAAAAACACCACAGATGAGCCTGTACCGCAAGGTGCAATAGCCTCTCAGATCGAATGGGCTCTCGAAAAGATGCCTGGTGTCAGGCATCTAAAGCTATATAACAGCGGAAGTTTCTTTGATGAACGGGCCATTCCTGAGAACGATTATGAAAGAATCGCGTCACTGGTCAGCTCAATGGAGACATTGATTGTTGAATGCCATCCCCGCCTGGTAAGTGAAAAATGCCTCAGGTTCAGGGATATTCTTAAACCAGACCTGCATATCGCACTTGGACTTGAAACGGTCAACCCGGATATCCTGCAGAAACTGAACAAAAAGATGACTCCTGAGGATTTTGCCGGCTCTGTTAATTATTTAACAGCAAATGGGATACTATCAAGAGCATTTATACTTCTGCGCCCTCCGTTCCTTTCTGAATCTGAGGGTATTTACTGGGCAGAACGCTCATTGGATTTTGCATTTGATGCAGGTGTGGAGTGTTGTACTGTTATACCTGTAAGGGGTGGTAATGGTGCTATGGAGGAGCTGATGAAGAGTGGTCACTTTACCATTCCTGAAATAACTTCTCTTGAGAAAGTCCTTGAATACGGGATAGGGCTTGGAAAAGGGAGGGTTTTCGCAGATACATGGGACCTCGGATTGTTCTCCAAATGCGATATGTGCCTGGATAACAGGATCGAACGGATTACTCAGATGAATTTAAGGCAGGAGATATTTCCTCAAGTGGAGTGTAGTTGTGATGTGGATAAATCGCTATTCTAACTCATGAACTCATGCCCTTCCTTTCCTCCGCTCAGGATTCCCCCTCTCTGCTTCGCAAAGAGAGGATCAGGGGGCATAGCCGTCAACTTAGGGAGTCTGAAAAAGGTTAAACAGGGAGGATCAATTACGGCAAACGGATTTTATTATCGAAATTCAGTTCATGCATAATAGTTTCCCCTCCTTTTGAAGGGGGCTGAGCGTTAAGAATTTGCCCAGTGGGCAAATTTAGCGAAGAGCCAGGCCGCAGGGAAGGCGCCGGGACAATTGATTATCTGATATTTACAAGATTTATTTCCCGGCCGGGGTGGTTGATTTATTCTTTCTTTTTATCTTTATATCTATTAATAACAAAAACCTCTTCAACAGAAAAGGACTTAAATCTTTCAGATCATCTCTCAGGAACAGGTCCACTTCGGCTGAGGCAGCATTATGGGAGATGTTAAAATCAAAAAAACTTGATGGAAGAAAATTCAGAAGACAATACAGCATTGGTAGTTACATTGCTGACTTCTGTTGTTTTTCAGAAAAACTTGTCAATACTTGACGGAGATCCCCATGGTGAATATCATAAGATAGAGGAAGATGAAAGCAGGGATAAATACCTTGAGGGATTTGGATTTACTGTATTAGGGTTTGAAAACAGAATTGTATTCCAGGAACCTGAATATTTAAAAAGTGAGATAAGTAAAGTTATCAATAGAAAATAATCGAACTGATACATCAATCAACCACCCCGGCCGCAACCGGTCTTTGTAATACCTTGACTATCATTGTGCTGCGGCCACCCCCTCCTTCAAAAGGAGGGGAAACTTTTTCAAACCTCTGTATTTACAATTCTACTCTCAGGTTGACGGCTATGGGTCATGGGGGTGAGTTCATGTGTCAGCAGATGTAGGAGAGTGGTAAGTTCAACCTAAAATAAAGGCTTAAAGTAAATTACTTCAAGACCTTCACAGCACTTTCCAGGTTGCTTTTTACTTCAGTTGATCCGTTATTTTCAATTGCAGTTTTAAACTCAGATGCGAGGTTTTTCTTATCTGACGAAGTCATCCATTTATTATTCTCTAAAATCGAAGAAGATATGGCTTTGCTCAGTCTTTCAAGGCCATCAGTGGAATACAGATTGGCTTTGGCCAGTTCATCAAGAAGCCTGGGAATAAGTTTTATATAATTATACTGTACTGACTGCATACCGCCCTTGATTCCTGAAACATCTTCATCATCTGATTTGTTTATGATCATAGCCAGCTCAAGCATCTTATCATGTACTTCCAGTCCGAAAAGATGCAGATCAAGCAACTCCTCGTTGTAATAAATTTTCCCTTTGTATTCAATTGTGTACATCTGTTCCATTTCACTCTGGAACCGGGTGTAATACTGAATTGTATAAGCAATTGTCCTTAACGGAAATATTGTGTCATGGATAAAAGCAAGATTCTCTTCATTTACCATCCTTTTGAAGAGAGGGCCGGATTTCCTGCTGTTTTTCCGGGGAAGCGACAGAGGATCGTTTATCTTAAGGCTGCTCAAAGTGATATTACAGCTTATATAATCATCATTTGTCCATACCTTTTTATGATCAGGCATTCCCAGTTTCCGGTATTCTTCAGGCTTCAGAGTATGGTCCTTTTCAATAAGGGAGCAGGAGGAGGCTAAAAGGAGTATGGCCAGTGAGATATGAAGTTGTTGTAATTTCGGATAATTCATGGTATTATAGTTGTAAAAGCAGTGTTATTCAAATTTAATTATACTTTAAGGCAAGCGTCTCATATCTAAGAGCCTCTGATTTTTTGCCTTGCGTCTTGCGCCGTGTGCCTTGAGCCCTTCAAGAAGTCATTAGGTTGTCATTCAGTTGTCATTTATCCTATAGCATTTTGCCTTGTTATTGTTAAGGGCAAAAACATAAATACTTTTTCCGTCTGAGAGTTTTACCTCTTCGATATCCCTCACTTCACCTTTTATAAATATTCCGCTTTCCATGTCACTGAGGCTTGTGAACTCTCCTTTTCCATTTCCTGTAAGCATCAATCCTTTTCCGGCATCCTGCTCTCCGAATTTGACTCTGGTCCCGGTAAAATTGCCTGCCACTATAATGTCAGTATGGCCGTCATTATTATAATCACCTGACTCTATTCCATAAACAGGAAAATACTGGGCCTCGCGGGGCAGGGGTCTTATTTCAAACTGTTCATTGCCCTTATTTTCAATATAACAGCTGGCAAAAAGCGTTGCCTTGAGTAAAAGTGCATCTTTCAGCTCTTCAGCGGAGAATATGTCATTAAGTGTCTGATCAGAATAAGATTTATAATCAGGGTACTTATTCTTTATAAACGGTAGCTGAGCCTGGAGGTCGTCTTTTGCATAGAAGGGGTAACTTACCCCCTGGATATAATAACCCATTATGGCATCCATGGTCCCGTTGTTATCAAAATCCTTTGCATGAATAGTTGCCGGCTCTGAAACAGAGACCTTTATTCTGGTATTCAATCCCATATTACCGGCAATGAAATCTATGTCCCTGTCATTATCAAAATCAGCAGCATGAATTGAGTTCCACCATCCCTCTGTATCTTTCAGTCCGCAGGTCTCGGTTATTTCAGTCAGTGCGTCCCCGGTGTGCTTAAAAACTCTGATCTTCATCCATTCTCCTGCAATTATGAGATCTGGCAGTTTATCGCCGTTGATATCGGCCCATACGGCATCTATGACCATCCCCGCTTCTGTCAGTGATCTGTTATACTTATCGGTAACGTCGGTAAAGTATCCTTTTCCGTTATTTTCGAGTATATAACTTCGGGGCGACAGGGGATAGGCCTCAGGGGTGAGCCGGCCACCCACAAAAAGATCGGGGTCGCCGTCATTGTCGATATCTGCTGCCTTTACACATGATCCGCTTGTTATCATGACCGGCAGTCTGTTTGTTGCTTTTGTGAAGCTGCCCTTTCCATTATTAAGATAGAGCCTGTCCTGCAGTTCGGGTGCCCGAGGAGTAAATTCGTTTCCGCCGCTGACGACATACAGATCGATATCCCCGTCGCCATCTGCATCGAAGAATTGAGCTCCAATATCTTCACAATTACTATCGGCTTCAAAACTTTGTTGTCTGCTGTATTCAAATGCACCATCTTTCCTTTGTATATAGAGTTTTCCCGGAGTTCCGGCAGCCCCGCTAAACCAGAGGTCTTCAAGTCCGTCGTTGTTCACATCTCCTTTTGCAATATGCGGACCCTGGGTTGAAAGGAAATGAGGAAGCAGGATTTGTTTCCTGAAATCGACATAATCATTTTCAATATGTTTAAAGTCAATAATGGTGCTGTCGGGTGCAGGAACAAGAAGGGGTTTTATTTTCTGTAATGCTTTGGGATCAGTTGGTTCTGCATCCCGGTTACGAAGTACTATTGTCTGATCTGCTTTGATACCGGTCAGTAACTGTTCAAGCAGATCCGGCCATATAACCTTCAGTTCATCAATAACTTCTGCATCTCCCAGCCCGAATATCAATTCATGATTCATCGACGACATATATCCTCGCGATGGCTGGAATTCCTGTACCTGCATCTTGTCCTTGTACCTGATCTCCACTTTTGCACCGATTCCTCCTTTGTTCAGTCCGGTGCCATCGAACTTTATTTTAAGGTAGTGATTTGTTGTCAGTTTTTCAGAATTGTTACGGTAAACTCCTGCATAACCGTTGATAACGTTGGCGACCAGATCCATGTCACCGTCGTTGTCAAGGTCGGCATAAGCAGTTCCGTTTGACAGGGATGGCACTTCATCACCCCATGTCTCAGTGACATTTGTAAAAGTATGATCGCCGTTGTTCCTGAAAATATAGTTTTTAAGAATTGTGGCAGGTATGGTCTGAACTACCTCAAGCTTCGACATATGAGGCATCCCTCTTTGCTGCTTCGACATCTGGCGTACCGAGGCCATAATAGCATCCATATATGTGCTGTTCCTGCCATAGCCATTGCTTACATACAGATCCTTCAGGCCGTCATTGTCCAGATCGCACAGAAGAGGTGACCAGCTCCAGTTGGTGGCAAAAATGTCAGCATATTGACCTATATCGGTGAAATATCTTCCACCGTTATTTATTTGCAACATGTTGCGGGTAGTCTGGTTGTAGAAGCCTGTATTTTTCAGGATACTGTAAAGGTCAAAATTATCCGGGCCTGCCACCAGCTTGTTTTCATAATTGTCTTCCGGATCCATGTCGAGTGTGAACAGGTCAATAAACCCGTCGTTATTTATATCGGCGGCATCATTGCCCATAGAGGAGAGGGAAACATGGTCAAAGTAATTTTCAAGCTCCTCTTTGAATGTTCCGTTTTTCTGGTTGATATAGAAATAGTCCTGTTCGGAGTAGTCGTTGCATATATAAATATCGGGCCATCCGTCATTGTTAAAATCAGCAATAGCCAGACCCAGTCCGAAGTTCATAATATTCGTTTTCATTCCGGTCTCCTGACTGGCATTAACAAATCGATTCCCCGTGTTTTTGAAGAGTTTATGTTCATAAATCGGATCGTGCATATTTTTCTGAGCCGAATCGGGGTGTGCATATTTGTCAAGAGAATGGTTAATGACAAACAGGTCGAGATCGCCATCCTTGTCATAATCAAAGAATGCGCTGTGAGTTGAATAGGAGTCATCATCAATACCCCAGGCTGCAGCGCTTTCCTTGAAAGTCAGGTCTCCGTTGTTTATGTAAAGCAGATTCTTCCTGTACCTTGGTCTTCCATCGGTTGAGCTCACAACATAGATATCGAGAAACCCATCACCATTTATATCAGCCATTGATACTCCGGTATTCCAGTTACCTCCTCCTGTGACTCCGGCTTTATTTGTAATATCTTCAAATCTGAAATTTCCTTTATTGAGGTACAGCCTGCTTTCCACAAAGTTGCCGCAGAAATAGATATCAGACAATCCGTCATTGTTGATATCCCCGATACCTACTCCGGCTCCGTTAAACAGGTATCCATAATCAAGTATATTGAATTCTTCATTTTCCCGGATAATGTTGTTGAAATCGATTCCTGTTCTTTTATGCGACAGTGCTGTAAAGAGTTTTCCTTTGTCGTTGTTGCATGAGGCATTACTTAAGATTATCTGCATCATCAGTGAGACAGGAAAGAGAAGAGTCCGCAATAATCTCATTTTGAATTTAGTTTGTATGTAACTATTCCAAGATTATTGATCCCGGCAATAAGATAGCTTATATTTCTGACTGTAATAATCTTCATAGATTTAACATCGCCGGTTAATGAAAGTCCTGAAACCGATTGCGGGATATACCTGAAATTGCCTTTACCGTCACCCCTGAAGAGTTGTCCGTAGTTTGCATCAATAACTCCAAGCCGTACACATGCGGCGTTCTGATTTCCTGCCAGGATCATATCAATATTCCCGTCCTGGTCGTAATCAAGTATCTCAATTGCAAATACAGGTGCGAACTGGGCTTCATTCGGGAGTGCCTGTTTCTCAAATTTACCGTTATTGTTCCGGTAGTAAACCGATCTGAGTTCAGTTGCAGTAAGCACATCAGCATTTATCAGGTCACCCTCCTGGAAGATGTCTTTCAGCTGGGCATCAGCATATGATTTGTAGTCAGGGAATTTTCTCCTGAGAACCGGGATCTGTGCTATGATCTCATCGCGGCTGGGCCATGGGTAGGATTTGCCATCGATGTAATATGTCAGTACGGGATCCACTGATCCGTTATTGTCAAAATCCTTGAATGTCATCTGCATAGGTTTTTCGGGCGAGCATTTAAACTGGGAATTAGTACCCCAGTTCCCGGCAACAAGATCCAGATCCCCATCCTTGTCAAAGTCAGCAAATGCAATGCGGTTCCATAATCCACCATCGGATTGAGGAAAATATGATTTTGTAGCCTCTGTGAATTTTTTCCCTTTCTCATTTATGAAAATACGGATTGGCATAAATTCCCCGCATACAACAAGATCAGGCCATGTGTCCTTATTCAGATCGACCCAGGCAGCATCAGTTATCATACCTCCTGATTTCAGCTCAGGAATAAGAGTTTCAAGGTTGTTTGTGAATTTCCCTTTTCCATCATTTACAAGAAGGTAAGATTTCTGGGGTCTGGGGTATTCGCCTGGTATTAATCTTCCCCCCACAAACAGGTCATTGTCACCGTCTTTATCAAAGTCAGCTGACTTTACGCATGAACCTGATGCCGGCATGGGAGGAAGCGCATCCACTCTTCTGGCAAACCGACCGGAGCCGGAATTAATATAGAGCCTGTCCTGCAAAGCGTTGTCGCTTCTTGCATAATCATTATAACCTCCGCTGACTACATAAAGATCCTGATCCCCATCATTATCGGCATCGAAGAATAACGCATCAGCATCGGTGCAGTTGAAATCCTCTTTATAATTAAAAAATGGCGATGCCCTGAATTTCCCGTCGGCTGACTGAACAAACAGTTTCCCCGGACTCTCTTTGGCTCCTCCTGCAAATATGTCAGGCAGTTTGTCCCCGTTCACATCGCCGATTGCTATCACAGGACCAACCGGTGATGGCATATAATGAAGCAGGGGCTGACGTTTGAAGTCATTTGAACCATATTCGACATGTTCATAGGGTACAAGTGACCCGACAGATGAGAAAACAGCAGAAGTAGCAGAAGGTTTTATTGAAATTTGTTTTTCCCCTGATTCTTCAATTACTATTGTCTGGTTTGCTTTAACCTTTTTAAGCCGGCTTACTCTTCCGCCCGGCCATTCGACCCTGACGGAATCGGCAAAATCCCTGTTATTAAGGCCAAAGTGCAGATTGGTGGTAACTGATGACTGATAACCATGAAATGGTGACTGCTCAAGGTACTGGACCTCATTTCCTGTATAAAGATATACTTTACTCCCCAGTCCTGCCGTGTTTTTTCCTGATCCTTTAAGTCTTATGTTCAGATAGTTAGCTTTAGGATTTGTTTCGCGAAGCATATTTCTGTATAGTGATGTTGTTTCGTTCTGATTGCTCATCACCAGGTCAAGATCTCCGTCATTATCAAGATCGGAGTATACAGAACCTGTTGAGAATCCTTTTTTCTCAAGCCCCCATTCAATTGTTTTATTAGAGAAAGTCAGATCCTTGTTATTTTTGAATATGAAGTTATGTACGGGGGTAGACTTCATAGATTTTGTCAGCATAAAGGTGTCAGGCTTTGTATTAGCTCTGGCCTGCTGACTGAAATAGTCGTTTTTATATTTAAGGAAATCACGGTCAGTATAATCTTTGAAGTATCCGTTTGAGATAAAGAAATCTTTCCATCCATCGTTATCAAAATCAGCAAAAAGAGGTGCCCAGCTCCAGTCTGTATTTGAGATGCCAGAAAACTGTCCTATCTCACTGAAAGTGTGATTGCCATTGTTCATCTGAAGCATATTGCGCATGCTCGAGTGGTAATATCCGGCCATAACAGCAAGTGCATACTGCATGTAGTTATCGGGTCCGTAGAGAAGTTTGATCCTTCTGTTGTCGGCCGGGAGCATATCTGCAGTAAATATGTCGGGCCATGTATCGTTGTTAAAATCAGATATTTCACAACCCATTGCAGATTGTGAAATATGCTGAATATAGTCAGTCAGCCGGTTTGTAAAAGTCCCGTCCCCGTTATTGATATAGAGGTAATCAGGCTCTATATAGTCATTGGTCACATAAATATCAGGCAATCCGTCTTTATTAATATCTGACACATTCACACCCAGTCCGTAACCCATTGCATTTGAAATTATTCCCGATGTGAGGGTGACATCGGTAAAATGGTTCCCGTCATTTCTGTATAGTTTATCTCCTGCATACGGATCATTTACTTTGCGGGCATCCTCAAAATCCATCCCCCTGATTACAATTACATTTGTGGCAACCAGGAACAGATCAATGTCCCCGTCGAGATCGTAATCGAGAAATGCTCCTATTGTTGAATAGGTGTTGTCATCAATTCCAAACTCCTTCGCCTTCTCTTCAAATCTGAGGTTACCTTTATTAATGTATAATTCATTTCTTCTTAGTTCAGGCGATCCTTTACCCGAAAAGCAAACATAAATGTCGGTAAGGCCATCCCCGTTTACGTCTGCCATTGTGACTCCGGTTTTCCATCCTGCTCTTCCCTCCACGCCTGAACTCTTTGTAATATCCTTGAATTTCAGATCTCCGAGGTTCAGGTAGAGCTTGTTGAATCCCATATTTGATATAAAGAATATATCCTCCAGTCCGTCATTGTTGATATCCCCTGTGGCCACACCACCTCCGTTGTAAAGGTTTTCATGAGTAAGTGCATTTGCCTCCTCATTCTCGGTAATTGTATTTTTAAATGTAATACCTGATTTCTGGGGAGGAACAGGTTGAAAGAGTTTTGTTTCCTGGCTATGCAATTCTGATACAGATATTTGAAATAAAATCATGCAGGATATAAGTATATACCTGTTGAAAAAAATTCCTTTAAATATCCTGTTCATAATTGTTTTGACTTATTACTTCCTCCCAATGCAGCCGCCAACCCCATTGGCGTCAACTTAAGACTGGTATTGTAAATCCAGAGATCCGTATAAGTTTCCCCTCCTTTTGAAGGAGGGGTGGCCGCAGAACAATGATAGAAAATGTATTGCAAAGTACCTTTGCGGCCGGGGTGGTTGATTAATTTATCAGATCTATTCATTATTTTCATTGATACCTTTCCTACTCTCACTTTTTACAGATTCAGTTTTCTGGAATACAAATCTGTTTTAAACCTTAATACCGTGAATCCTAAGCTCGCCTGTAGTTATTCTTGTCTTCAAATTTATGTAGTTTATTACAGTCTGCAAAGGTACACTGTCAAGTTCAAATAAAT
>Ga0154307_1126_pt1 | contig 41722 bp, 29 predicted proteins | sample RifGroA2_FD_105601 | JGI IMG/M metagenome (GOLD analysis project Ga0154307, IMG submission 105601) | Bacteroidetes bacterium GWA2_40_15 | reverse complement strand
GACACCACAAGACACACTGGAATATGATCCGGAGCTAAATCTGATCCTTAAACACTGGCCCGACTATAATAATGATGAAGAATGGCTTAAAGAAGAATATGAAAACTACGTGATAGAGGTCGAAACAGCCCAAAAACAAGGAATATCAAAACCTATTTATTTTAATCAGCCTTCCGTACTATTTAATGGAATAATTGCACCTCTTATTCCCTATGGTATTCGCGGGGTCACGTGGTACCAGGGTGAATCGAACGCTTACCGCTCTTATCAGTACAGGGGTTTGTTGCCTGCTTTGATTAAGAAGTGGCGTAACAATTGGGGAGAGGGTAATTTCCCTTTCCTGATTGTTCAACTGGCCAATTACCATTTCGAACCCCAGGTTTTTCCTGAACTCAGGGAGGCTCAAACCATGGCCCTTTCGTTGCCCCATACCGCTATGGCTGTGACAATTGACCTGGGCGATTCAGCAGATATCCACCCTGTCAATAAGCAGGATGTAGGTAAGCGTCTGTTTCTTGCCGCAAGTAATATTGTATATGGAGAGGATATACTGTATTCCGGACCTGTTTTTAAATCGATGCACATCGAAGGAGACAAGTGTCGTCTCAGCTTTTTAAGCACAGGAGATGGTTTAATTGGGAAGGAAAGCAGGAGTTTGAAAGGATTTATGATTGCCGGGTCCAACAGAAGATTTTATGATGCGCAGGCCACTATCGAAGGAGACAAGGTAATAGTTTGGAGCAGCATTGTAACTCATCCTGTGGCAGTTCGTTATGCCTGGGCTAACCACCCGCGAGGATGCAACCTATATAATCAGCAGGGAAATAAAGTCTACCTGCCTGCATCACCTTTCCGGACAGATGACTGGCCGGGAATAACCTCTGACAGAAAATAACCATCTGTAAATAACTCAGATACCCTGCCTGTTGAGATAATTCTAATGAAAAACAACATTATGCTTATCTTTAACTACTTTAAACAATATTAATAACCTTCTGAAACTTTTAAATTATATATTGGAAAGATAATGAAATTAATTATATTTGTATTGAGATAAAATTCTGAAACTTTATGGAATATCTGAAATGTGAGACGAAACAACTGGAGTCCGGAGGAGGCTTTTATACTGCAAAGGAAATAAGCCGGCAACCTGACCTTTGGATGGAAACATATCATAAGCTGTTGAATGAAAAAGAGAAGATAAGGAATTTTATCAATAAAGTGCTGGGGAAAGATTGCCTATATGTAATTCTTACAGGGGCAGGAACCTCGGCATTCATCGGAGAAGCTCTTGTCGGTCCTTTTCAGAAAAAGTGGGGAGTTTGTACCCGTGCTATAGCTACTACAGATCTCATTACGCACCCTGAAAACTATTTCATGCGTTCAAGGCCAACATTGTTGATCTCATTTGCCCGCTCAGGTGATAGCCCGGAGAGTCTTGCAACGGTTGAACTTGCAAATAAATACGGTGATGAACTATACTATTTAAATATCACTTGTAACAAAGACGGAGAATTGGCAAGAAGGGCAGGTACAGAAAATTCGCTTGTCTTTTTATTACCTGAAGAGACTAATGACAGGTCGCTTGCCATGACAAGTTCTTTTACATCAATGTTGCTGACAGGATTACTGATCCTTGATATAAATCAAATCGACAATAGGTTGCCAATAGTTAACAAACTTAAGGATTATGGAAATTTTATATTGGAGAATTCTACAGATAGTCTGAGGAGGCTTGCCGAAACTGACTTTCAAAGAATGGTATTTCTTGGATCAGGCCCTTTAATCGGGGCAGCTCATGAATCACACCTGAAGGTGCAGGAACTCTCTGATGGGAATGTTATATGCGCTTATGATTCTTTTCTGGGATTCAGACACGGACCAAAAGCTATTGTCAATAAGGCGACTGTTATTGCATATCTGTTATCAAATAATGTCCATGCAAAAAAATATGAACTGGACCTGATCCGATCGGTTAATGAAACATCAAAAGGGCATAAGTCCATTGCAATTGGCAATGGCTTTGATCCTGTTGAGTTAAATATTGATCTGCCGATTATGTTATCTAATGGTATCAGCGATATTCCGGAAGAGTTTCTGCCCGTTATATATCTGCTTCCTGCGCAAATAATAGGATTTTTCAAGTCATTTAGTTTAGGACTCTCACCTGATTCTCCTTCTAACAGTGGTTCTATCACCCGGGTTGTACAGGGTGTTACTATCTATGAAGATTATCTTCATGGCAATTATTCAGCTGAAGCGTAGGTACACGACAAAGAGTCAGCTAAGACTATATATATGAAGTTATTTTTTACCGGCACTTGATAATGACTAAAAATGCAGGAAAAATATTCCTTGATATCATTGCCGGTAACAGGAAAGGGACCGAAAAGGGGATTTATTCGATTTGTTCGTCTAATCGTGAAGTGTTGGAAGCCTGCTTTAAACAGGCGAAACTCGACAATTCTCTCATTTTGATAGAATCCACCTCAAATCAGGTGAACCAGTTTGGCGGATACACAGGGATGAAACCAGCAGATTTTGCCGGATATGTTCATTCCATTGCTGCTCAGGCAAGTTATCCTGAGGATATGATTCTGCTTGGTGGAGATCATCTGGGACCCAATGGCTGGAAAGCTCTTCCGGCAGAAGAGGCCATGTCTAATGCTGCTGTGCTCATTGAAGAATACGTCAAAGCAGGATACCGGAAGATTCATCTGGATACAAGCATGTTTTGCGCCAATGATAAAGACGACAGATCAAAAACTTTATCAAATGAAATTGTTGCTTCAAGGACGCTGCAACTCTGCCAGGTGGCCGAAAAAACATGGCAGAGATATATTGGTCCGGTATCCGGACTTATTTACATAGTCGGGACGGAAGTACCTGTACCCGGGGGAGCCAGGATGAAGGAGGAATTCGTTAATCCCACAAAAGCTGAAGATGCTGCTGAAACACTGAATGTTCTGAAAAAGGAGTTCATCAATGCAGGTATGCATGATGCATGGGACAGGGTAACAGGTTTTGTTGTTCAACCAGGCGTTGAATTTGGGGATGACCATATCTTTAAATACCAGCGTGAGAATACCAAAGCCTTAAGTAAATTGATACTTGGGTACAATAACCTTGTTTATGAAGCACATTCTACGGATTTCCAGACAGAAGCCAGCCTGAAAGCTATGGTCGAAGAACATTTCTGTATTCTCAAGGTGGGGCCATGGCTGACCTTTGCTTTTCGTGAGGCTCTTTTTGCACTTGAAGCCATGGAATTAGAAATACTTGGAAAGAATAATCCTGATTTGTCAAACCTGGGAAATACCCTTGAGAAAGTCATGGTTAGAAAGCCCAGGCATTGGAAATCCTATTATCGGGGAGACAAAAACGAAAATGTATTTAAACGAAAATACAGCTTCTCAGACAGATCAAGATATTATTGGCCTGATAAAAAACTGGATATCGCGAAAAACAAGTTGTACTCTAACCTTACCCGTCACAGAATTCCTCTTTCATTGCTTAGTCAGTTTATGCCGGTACAGTTCTGCAAGGTATGTGAGGAACAGTTAACTATTCAGCCTATAGATCTGGTCCATAATCATATAAGGACTGTGGCAGGAATCTATTCGCGGGCATGTGGCCTGACAGGAGATCAAAAAAGTTAATTTAATGAAGGGCTTAGAGAGTCTGTAAAACCATAAAAATCTGTAAACCATGATTAACAAATTGAGTCAATTGAAACCAGTGTTTTTATTATTTCTGGTAGTTACAGTCATATCAACATCAACTAATTTGTTGTTTGCCAGTGAATTATCGATATCCGGATTACATCTTATCCCCTTTCCAAAGGAGGTGAAGCAAGGGAGTCCCGATCTTACTTTCAAAAATGAACTAACAGTTGTACTGGACAAAGATCATTCTCTTTCCGACCGGTTTACAGCTGATGAATTGATCAGGGACCTGAAAAACGAATGGAATATTATAGCTAATATAGGTATTCGGGGAAAATACCCATCGGTTGTTCTTACACGTCGTCAGGTCGCGAAATCAATGAAAGATCAGGGATATCAGATCATCACAGGAGAAAGAGAAGTGCTAATAAGTGCCAAAGGAGAAGCCGGGTTGTTTTATGGAACCCAAACCTTCCTCCAGCTTATTCAGCCAGATAATAGCGGCTTTAAGGTTCCGGGATTAACAATAACCGATTGGCCGGATATTCTAAGACGTGCCATACACTATGATACCAAACACCACCAGGACAAAGCTTCATATGTAAAATCCTTTATTAAAGACCTTTCAAGATATAAGGTTAACATGCTGGTATGGGAATGGGAAGATAAGTTCGCCTACCCTGGTCATCCCGAAATAGGAGCGCCCGGTGCTTTTACCCTGCAAGAAATGCAGGAATTTACCAGGTATGCCAACCAATACCATATTCAGATTGTTCCTTTGGTACAGGGTCTCGGACATGTAAGCTTTATTCTGAAATGGCCGCAGTATAAGAATTTAAGGGAAATTGAAGCTTCGAACTGGGAGTTCTGCCCGCTTAAGGATGGAAGTTATGATTTGCTTTTTGATCTGTGGAAAGATGCCGTTGATGCCACCCCGGGTTCAGGCTATATTCATATCGGTTCCGATGAGGCCTATGAACTGGCAGCCTGCGAAAAATGTAAGACCAAATCAGATGATATCGGAAAAAGCGGCCTTTACCAGTTGTTCATCAACAAAGCAGCTGAATACCTTAGTAAAAAAGGAAGGAAGGTAATGGCCTGGGAGACACCAATGGGATGGAAGATAAGCGAATCTCCTGCAAAAGGAATTGAACCTGTTAAAGGTCTGGTCTTTACCGAAAGTTATGATTATGAAACCCCGGGCCTGACCTATGCCAATGAAGCAAAAGCACTGGGATTTGAAGTATTTGCCTATGATCCAAATCCGGGAGTTGTGCCACTGATGGTGCCCTATGTCTTTGAAAAGGGTGAGGGAGGAGAACTCCGGACAGGAAGCCTGGAAAAATCTTACAGGTTTTTATCACCGGCAGCCAAATCCGGAGTATTTGAAGGAATGATCTGTACTTCATGGGATGACGATGGTCTGCACAACCAGATGTGGATGATGCATTTTATCAATGCAGCCGCATGGTCATGGAACGGCAGCAGACCTTCGCTCGATGAATTCAGGGAATCGTACTTTACAAGTTATTATGGGAATTCTGCTACAAATATGGATGAACTTTTTAAACTCCTGAATGAAGGTGCTTACTATTTCGCCGGAACCATGGAACGCAATGTCTGGCACTACGGAGAAATCGGGCAGACACATTTACCTGACCTGCCCAGGGGAGATGCCCTCGAATATGACCCCTTCTGGAATACTCAGTATAAGGAAAAGGTCAACCAATCTGAGGAGATGCTGGCTAAAATGGACTTGGCCCTGCAAATAATTGAGAAAAACAAAGAATCCGGAGTCAGCAATAATCACGATTTTGAGATATTCCGTACCACTGCTGAGCTGATAAAACATACCTGCCTGACTTACATCGACTTATCAAACCTTGAATACGCCATAAAAGAGGCCCATGTAAACCGGTTTGTGGATTATAATGTTTCCCTGAACAATTTACAGAAAGCACAGAAGATAATCGAAATCAGCCTGAAAAGAAGGGAATTGGTATTCAATGATCTGGTAAAGACTTATGAAGAAACAAGATTACCTAAAGGTTTCTCTACTGAAGACAAACCCTTCTTCTGGCAGCAGGACCGGGCTCGTCATTTTGCTTTCCGGAGACCTGATATGTCGTTCGTTATTTATGATGAACAACTGCTTGACATGGAGGGCTATCTTGAAAAATTAAAAGCATATATTGAATTTTTTAAGGACAACAGTTTGAATTAGTTCTGATCATTCATTCCTGTTCGAATTAACCGGTGACGGAAAATGGAAGAATGAAGCTATTATGGAAAAAAGAGAAGTAGTAAAAAGGGCACTTGCTTTCAAAGAAATACCCTACATTCCCTGGCATTTTAAATTTACCGTAGAGGCCAAAGATAAACTGCTTGCACATTTAAAAGGGAAGGACATAGAGGAATATCTTCAGAATCATATGCTTGAACTGGGAAATGATATCGGTTTCTTTGAATACCTGGGCGATAACCTGTATAAAGATGTATTTGGTGTGGTATGGGACAGAAGTATTGATAAAGACATAGGAAATGTGAAAGGCACGCTCCTGGCAGAACCCACGCTCAAAGGATATCATTTTCCTGATCCGTTGGACAGCAGATTCTTTGAGGATATCCCCGGAAAGATCACAATGTATGGAGACAAGTTCAGGCTTTTTGCTATCGGTTTTTCCCTCTTCGAACGAGCCTGGACAATGCGGGGTATGGAGAACCTGCTGATGGATTTTTGTATTAATCCGGAATTTGTGCATGAATTGATGTCTGCCATTACCGATTACAATATTGCCCAGATAGAAAAAGCTTTTACATATGATGTTGACGCTGTTGAACTGGGCGACGATTGGGGGCAGCAAAGGGGATTAATTATGGGATACGAATCATGGAAAGATTTCATTTATCCTTACTTAAAGAAAACATATAAAGTCATTAAAGACAAAGGTAAATACGTATTTATACATTCCTGTGGCGATGTAGACGAACTCTTTGATGATCTGATTGATATAGGGGTAGATTGCTTCAACCCGTTTCAGCCCGAAGTAATGGACGTGATATCTATTCTGGCTCAGTATCATAAAAGACTTTCCTTCTGGGGAGGTTTATCCATTCAGAAAACGTTGCCATTCGGCACGGTTCATGACGTTGTCAAAGAGACCCATACACTGATGGAAGCCGGTAAAAGGGGTGGTTATATCTTTTCACCTTCACATGCTGTTGAGGGAGATACTTCCATTAATAATATCATTGCCTTTATTGAAGAGGCAAGAAATCAACTGATATAACCATAAAAAAATACCCGCACCAGAGTGATGGATCAGAGTGAATAATATCTTATTCCGGGTGATAAATAATCAAGTATTCTACAATCAGATTTAGGAGGTTAATTATTGTTCCTGTTCATATCAGGCATTGTCTCTTATTACAATTTAGCCTGAAAACTATTTGCAGTTTTGCCTCGAAGGAGTGACAATAATATACTTCTCCGGTTATTTTAACTGAATAGCTACCAGGTCATATACTCTCAATTCCGGCACGGTAAATTCAATTCTGTTTTCTTTAACTTGAAAATCAATGTTATACGTTTTATCCGTATCAGGTGAAAAGAGCTCGACACGATCAATATTCCGGACATTGGGTAGTTTAATACTAAGGCTGATATTTTCCAGGATGGAATCACGTTCTGTGTTATAATTTAACAAGTGGACCATCATACAACTCCGGTCTTTTTTTTCTGTAACTTCAATTGTCACTGTCTCAGGAGCATCTGTGTACAATGAAAGTTCGTTGCCGGCAGCCCATTTCACCGATTCGATCAATTCCGACCAATTCAGCGGTAACTTCCAGTAAGGACTTAACATCGATTCAGTTGGCGGTTTTTTGATCGCAGGAATGACTTCCGGCAGGTAAACTATTCGCCCCCGGCCGAAACTGTTTTTCACGGGCTCTATTTCAAGTATCGACTCAGGAGTATTTGTCCCGAGCCAACGGGGCGCATTTACCTGGAAAAGATCTTTCAGACCGAAATCCTTTTTCCGGCGACGCCATTCCGTGTAAAGAGAAGTATGCTCGGTGGCGACCAGTCCGCCGCCTTTCTTTACGAATTCCCGAATCAAATCAATTTGTTCATCATTCAGGCATTCCACATCCGCCAGTACCAGCACCTTATATTTGGACAGATCTTTCAGGTTATCGTCGAAAATAATGTCGAACGGCACTTTGGCCTGGATCAGGGCCTGTTCAAAGAGATAGATACTCTGGTAAGGTCTGTCGTTGTTGAAGGCCATGGTCGAATAGGAATGAAGCACGGCGGCATCCGCTATATTGTCTATATCGCGGAAATAATCGAAATTCCGCTGATAAAATTTTATGTATTCCGCCTTCTTCTTCATCTGTGCATAATCTTCCGTATAGGCACCCAGCGAATACGGATCGTCGAAGCCGATATTATCCCGTTTTTCCGAGAGTTCATATCCGGCGAGCATCCCGCCCACCATGCCGATACACTGGCGGTTATAGGCCATCGCCTCCGCCATCTGGAGCGCACTTTCTCCGGTATAGGTAAAGATCTTGTTATTCAGGGTGCTGGCCATTTTATACGTTCTGATTTTGGAAACCAATATGCTATCCCCAGTGTAAACAGCTTCATTCCCTTCTTCAGTCCAGATAATATCCGTATGCGAGAGCAATTTCGGATAATCCATCCCCATCATCCAGATATGATTCCATCCCCCAAGGCCGAAGCAGGGATTATTTTCAACAGCCGTTTCAGGATTCAGGCCACGGATGTATCGTTCCATTTCTCCGTAAAAAGCGTTCATCTGACGGCAACGAAAGTCCGTCCACATCTGGACCAGGGGGTTATCGATCTTGCTTGTCGAACCTGAATACCAGGACGGCTCGACATAAAAAGGCGGCTCGACATATTTTATTTCACTGAATCCGAGCCTGCTCTTTAGATACTCAGCCGAAAAATTCTCTCTCAGATACGACCTGAAATCCTCTTTCGCCAAGGGATGAAAAAAGATAGGAGCTTCTGCTCGTTCACTTGTATTATCGAAATGGATCAAATCTACTTCTAATTCCTCAATTAAGGTCTTTATTGCCTTTTTTATGTAGTTTCTGTATTCCGGATGCATAAAATAAACTCTTTTGCGAAACGGCTGCTTCCAGTCCCAAAGCACCGGCTGTCCCATAAAGTCGGGAACGAACCATTCTTTGGCATCAGGTCTTTCAAGCAAAAATGTCTCGAAAAAGATAGTACTGCCAACGTAAACGCCTACTTTAAGGCCGTGCTTATGACACAGAAGGGCAAGTTTTTTAGAATTTTCAAACTGTTCTTTTTCCGCCTCAAGTCCATATCCTTTAAAACCATCGGTCATTACCATTGTCACACCCATTTCTTTGAGCTTGATCACCGCCTCCTCGGTATATTCTCGTTGATAATCTTCCAGGTACCAGGCAGGACTACCGCCTCTTCTGTTACGAAACATAGGACCACCATCCCAATTACCCACCAGGACTATGGGCAAAGAATCGAGCCACGCCGGACGGGAAAGAGATCCCGGGGTTTCGCTTATCAGGCTGATTTCTGCATTCCTGGTATACCGGAAATTCTCAGGTTGCTGTTGCAATGTCTTTGGTTTGCTCTCACCAATAAATATTAAAATAAAGGGAATCCCGATAATAATCGGCCGGACATTCTTCATGGCATTTACTTTTGTTTATATTAATGACTCCGTTGTTAGTTTTATAATTTTTAAAAGCTGTTCCTGTCGTGATTCATTTGCTATTCAACAATTCTCGGCTTTGGCCGGGCAACCGCGATGATAATTTCATCAAAAATCCTTGTTGCGTTGGTAATCCCTGTTAACGGTTGAATGGTAACTCCCTTTTCAGGATCGAGAATGCACATGCCGGCAATATCTGGGACTACCCGGTTACCTTCCTCCGCTTTGATTATTGCCTTATAAAGCAATGCCGGCTGTCCGGTTTTGTATTCATCCGAAGTTTTTGCCTCTTCATCGTATTCCTTGAATTTCTCATTAAAATCACCGGCCAGGTTAACCTCGATCCAGCAATTCCACATGCTTCCGGGGGTTACTCTTACCCTGGTGCTGAAATATCCGGGTTTTGGAGTCGCTCCGGTAATAGTAAGCCGTTCAGAAATTTTATTTTTGAGCATATTTCTTGATTGTTGTTCACTCTTATTCACTTCAAACCATTTGGGAAGGGCAACAGGAACGGAAGTTTTTCCTTCCCAGTCACCCAGTCCGGCCCGGTTGGTTACGAATATTGTCTGGGTTGACCCGGTTTCCGGCTCCTCTAACCAAATGGCAAATGTGGGCGATTCCCCGAAAGTAGATTCTCTAACAAGTTGCTTATTGATATGTATCCTGAACTCGATTTCAGTTTTGTTCCAGGTCTTGGCCAATGCAAACAACACCAGACACCCGGCGATGAAAAACGTTGAAAATATTGCCGTAACTATGATATTCTTTGTAACCGCGAACTTCATGATAAAGAACATTATACGTTGCTGGTTATTTCAAAACCTTTCCGGTACGAAAGCAGAGCCAGGGCCTGCGCATTGCTGTCATTCAATATGGTTTCGTATTCAGGTGAAAATAACAGTTGCTTGTTTCCAGCACGGTATGCCAGGTTGGCCAGGTGGATCATCACTGAACTGCGATGCCCTTCCAGGATGTTGCCATTGGGCTGTTTCCTTGTCCGGATACAATCGATATAATTCAGAATATGCGCTTTAAGGGGGAATATTCCCTTATCCTGTGCAACCAGTTTTTCCCCTTTGTCAAATACCTGCCATCCACCGCCCATTCGTCCTACATACATCATTCTTTTTGTGCCCAGGATGTTAATCCGGGTGGCATTCTGCATCCATTTAGGATATATGTCGCCAAAGCGGACATCAACACCCTCCTTTTCCATATAAGGGGTGCATTCTCCGGTCTGCAGGGTGAGTACGAAATTTCCATAATCAAAGGTAGCCATCTGGTAATCGGGGACATCGCGTTTGTCGTTGAAGAAATACCTGCCCCCGGCACAATATACCGATTTGGGAAAATCAGGGTTGCCCAGAATCAATCTTGCCATGTCCAACTGGTGAATGGATCCCCCGGAGGTAACATTTCCTCCGGAATAATCCCAGTAATATACCCATGATTTGTTACGTGAAACATTGTAGGGTACTTTCGGAGCCGGCCCCAGCCACATATCCCAGTCGATGGTATCAGGAGCGTCTGTGTTTTCCTTTTGATTGAATGGAACCGGACCATCGAGCAGTTCTCTGACGTGAACGGCGACAATATCACCCAGTTCACCTCTTTTTATATATTCACTGGCGGTGAGGGCGTAATCGGCACTCCTGTTTTGGGTGCCACACTGCACAATCCGTTCGTATTTCATAGCAGCCTGTATCATTTGCTGACCCTCGAAAATGGAGTGAGATACAGTTTTTTCGACATACACGTCTTTACCGGCCTGGCAGGCCCATATTGTGGCAAGGGCATGCCAGTGTTCCGGTGTTTCAATGAACACGCCATCAACTTCTTTATCATCGTAAACTTTTCGCATATCCCTTACCGCAATAGGCCGGAAGCCCTGAATTTTCTCAAGCTCTGAAATGGCACGGCCACCACGGGTATCATCCACATCGCACACATATTTAATCCTGATATTTTCGCCTGCTTTTGCTGCCTCCAGGATTAGGTTAGTACCCCAGGAACCTGCACCGATAAGGGCCAGTATTACCTTATCGCCGGCACCTTTGTTTCCGGTGATTGTAAAGGAGGATTTAATGGTTTTCCGGTAGGGAGGAATGTCCGCCGAAATCCTGCTACCTGTTTCAGGCGCTTCCGCATCTTGTTTGAATGGTTTGCAGGATGCTGTCAATGCCAATCCCGCCGCACCAACTGAAGTCAGTTGAAAGAATTTTCTACGTTTCATTTAAAAATGGTTTAATTTATTATAAATAGTTGCTTTTACGCAGGTGCATTTATACTAACCAGGTTATTGTTGACTTGTTCGAGGTCCATAATGTGGAAGTTCCTGTCCAAGCTCATAAGCACCTATATCCGGTGCCTTTCCTGTATAATTATCATTTATATTCGGAATTAGAATGGCGGCATCAATAATCCTTGCACCCGATTTGGGTCTTAAGTCCTGTATCTCCCTTTCGGGAAGAGGCGGATTCGGAAATTGAATATTTATAAAAGTTTCATCGAGTGTAATACGTTCGATACCATGCTTTTCAACCTCTGAAAAAGGTAGCTTACCGATTTTTGCGAAATAGGGTACCTCAAATACCCCCACTGCATCGTAATCAAAGCTACAATGGATCTTGGGTTTATATATATCAGCCGCACAGGGATTTCCTGATCCGTAGTCACCCCAGTTCACTCCTCCGGTGGGGCCTCCGATCGCCACGTTATTTCTAAAATAGGCATAATCCAGAGAGTCGTTGCCTCCCATTCCCGAACCTACCTTAATAACAGTGTTATGGAGTACAACATCACCCTGACTGTAACGCCTTAGTTTATAACCTCCATAAATGATATTATACATGGAATTCCTGTAGAAATAATTTGGCCCTCCAAGTCCGGGTTGGGAGCTCAATCCGACAAAACAGTTGGTAAGCCGGTTGCGGAAGATCCGGCAGTTGGAAAAGCAAAAATCCGCTTCGATACCATCATCCAGGCCCAGGTTGATATCATTGTTGTATATGTCGATGCAGGTCTGATTCACCACATGCTGATCTTCCATGGTGGATATACAGTCCCTGAATCCTGTAACTTTATTATAGCATATAACATTTCCGGGGCCTGTCATTTCAATTCCTTCACCGATGTTAGCGCCGTGAGCTCCCATAGCTTCGTTGGTCCATTCACATGTTCCCGTAATTACATTATCACTGATATAACAATTTTCTGCACCGGGTTTGTAGGCGACAATACCATAAACAGCGTTGACAGAACATCCTTTAACCATACAATTTGATGCGCCATTCATCTGAATTCCAATGCCATCCGTGCGGAGGTTGCCAATATTGAGTCCTATGATGTAAACCCATTTCCTGTTATTAAGATCAATATAGGAAAAAGTTGCTTTTCCTTTCCGGCATATGTAAACAACCGGTTTATCCTTACTGCCGTTTTGGGTACGAAGAGTATCATAAACGCCGGGTTGTATTTCAAAATATTCAGCATTATTGCCAGGATCAGGGACAGCCCTGGTAGATGCTTCAACTACTCTTTCTTCTGAACCTCCGTCGGGATCGGTCAGTGTAAGCAGGATCTCATACCCTGTACCTGGTTTAAGATCAAAAATACTACCTGAATGTTTGTTTGTCCAGGTAAATCCTATATTTTGACCCGCAGGAACCCTGAACAAAGGCATGCCCTGGCTCCACTCTTCAGCACCCTTCTCCCTGAACTTTACAGTCACAGCACCGTTCATGTTGTCGTCTCCCTGAATAGCCCATTCAACAGCAAGATTGATGAGAGTAGGATATGGAGTTGTTACTGCCCCGGGAATGGTATTCTTCTGTGCTATACCTGGTAAAATAATGATTAACTGTAACCAGAATATTATATTTAAGGCTCTTTTCATATGATTTGGATTCATGTTTTCAGATGATTATTAATTCTCTGCAAAGAACTTGACTTCAACCTTGTGTTTCCCAATTCCCTGAGGGATTTCTATTTTCCCGGTAGATATTTTCACATTATTGCCATCAACAATGACAGAAGAAAGTTTTCCCATATCCTTTTCCAACCAGTCGGACAATTCCAGGTTCCAGTTTGAAGCATGCGTTTCAAAGTATTGACAATAATGCGGATCATAATCGAGAGTGATGGTGAGTTTATTCATATCTGTATTCCAGTTTCCGGAATTGCCTGCATGCAAGTATCCGATAAATTCATTCATACTCATGAATCGTCCCCTTGGATATTGATCAAATATTTCAGCAAATTTTTCCGGTTCCCGTGTTATACCGAAATCATGAGCATCGGGAAGTGAAGGAACGAGTAATGGGGATTCGGAAGTCCCAAAAAACTTCCACCCGATTATCACCATATCCTTCCCGAGATATCCCGATTCCCATCCGCACCAGCCATATCCTGCCTCACCTGCCAGTTTGGCCGTATTATTGAAATAAGAAATTGAGGTACCCCGTCCTCCCGCACAAAATTCCAGCGGAGTGACACCAAATTGCTCAGTTAACCAATCCCTGGAAGTTCTCATCCTCCATACCTGTTCAGCGGGAGGGATTTCCTTCTTCCGCCTTGTATCTCCAAATTCCCGGTACCACCCAACCTCGGATCTTTCTTTATCGAGTGATGCCCCGTACCAGCCCGGATCCGAAACCAGGTCAGGTTGCATGTGGGTAAGTCCATGGCACATAACCTCGAAAACTCCCAGTTTCACTCCTTTGTCGTAACCGCGTTTACTTGAAATAAAGTCTTGTTTAACCCCAAATCCATCCACGTAATTTTCTTTCCAGGTAGGTTCCAGCCTTTGCTTGCGGTCGTTCACAAAGCCTGCCACGAAATTTATATTGAGCACAGCCCGGTGTTCTTGTAATGGCCGAATCAAATATTTTTCAATGATGTCTTCGGTCAATGCCGGGTAATTCCAATGTTCCAGCCAACTGCTCTGGGCTCCCCCGGGATCATCCATGATCATGATCAAATCGTTCTCCCAGGTCTTATACAGGTTATAACCAAGGGTCCAGGTAATGGCTCTTCTCAACAGGGTACGGATACCCTGAAAATAAAATAAGTAATTATGGTCATTTCCAATCCATACCGTACGTCCGCCTGATGGATACTCTTTTGCCGTGGCCTGAGGATATGAGCCCTGTTCAATAATGGTAACCGTCCCCGGCAACATCTCCACCTGTTGACGCTGCATATGGCCAATGATACCGCTGTCAACGACAAAAGGAGAGGAAAGACCTTCAGTAATAAAATGCCTATCCATGATCTTCATGGAAGTATTGCTCTCCCAGCTTCCTGTGTATTTTAAACCCAGAAGAGCTTGTATTTCAGGCTGGGAAATTCGGTCGGACAGGGCGATCAGACCAATTCCAAAGTCTTTCACCATTTCAGGAATAATCGAATAATCAGGATGCAGTAATTTATCCGTTTTATTTACATCCCAGATAATGGTGCCATACCTGGGCTTCCCGGATATGTTCAGGAACATATACCGGTCAAGAAATTGCTGATCCAAACGCACAATATCAAAAGGAATCCCCCACGACTTTAATAAAATTGTGAGATGATGAAAATCGCTTGCCCCGCGTACCTCAGGAGTTGCTTCATAACCTGAATATTCACCTGTTGGTTTTGGTATATCTACCAAATAACTTGCAGGATCTTTCCATTGATCTCCGATAATAACCAGAACCCTGAAAGGTTTTAGCTTACCCGGGATTATTTCTGCAGATAAAACATTCCATGATGCACCTGCCAGTAATAGAAGAAATACCAATATCTGTTTTGTAAGTTTTATCATTCTGCTCATAATATTCAGTTATCAGGTTGAGGATAGCAACAATTCCTGAATGACCGGAAAGGATAAACATTAACCTTTTCTTTCCCAAAATTATAAAAGTATTCAAAAATTCCTACTTAAAATTTCATAAAATTTCATAATATTGCATTTAACTTATGTTTCATTATTAAATATTAATTTAAGATAAGGTAATGATAATACTAAGGATGATTTTCATAACTCAATAAAATTAAACCTATGGGCACGATTACAATTTTTAAACAATCAATAGTGATATTCCTGAGTATATTAGTAGCTGGCGGATGCAAAGGTCAAACCAATCCTTCTGATAATGAAGAGAATAAGGTGCAGGACAATGTATGGAAGGTGATTGGGCCCGGTGGAGGTGGCGGAGTTTTAAAACCTACCATCAGTCCGTTCGATGAAAATTTTGTAATTACCCATTGCGACATGACCGGCGTATATGTTTCACACGATGGGGGGCAAAACTGGAAGATGAAGAATCTCTGGAATGTACCTGATGATTTTGAATTTGATCCTGTTGATTCAAATACAGTATACATTGCCACCCGTGGATTCCTGCATAGTGAGGACAGGGGATCGGGAATAAGTATGCTCCTCAGATCTGATGATAAAGGTGAAAAATGGAAGATAGTTTTTCCCGATGTCAGCAAATCGAAGAAAGTTGAACGGTTACAAAGCACCAGTCTCAAACCTTCTGATCTGATTGATGGCGCTCTGGATGGTACCATTCAGAAAGTCAGAGTTGACCCTGCAGATAACAATAGAATTTACCTGGGTGTGGCGCCCCTTGTTGATTATATGGCCAGGGGGGGAAATATTGAAAAAAGTGAAACTGCCAGATTAGTGTTGTCAACAGATCAGGGAGTAACATGGAAGATCGTCGCCAAATTGCCTGGACAAAGAGTTCTGGGAATTTTTCCTGATAACAGAACCAATCAGGTAACTGTGTTTACAGAAAGTTCCTGTACTCTTGTGAATGAGATAACAGGAGAATCCGGAATCTTACCACTGCCTGTTAAATCACTTATTGCAGTTGAAGGAGGCAAAAACGTCAATAATAACCTGATTTACATTCAATCTGATTTAAAAATTGATAAGGATACATTCAAAGGAGGAATGTATGTGAGCGATAATATGGGCGCAACATGGACACAGGTCAATGAGGGCTTATTGAAAGGGGTCGCTGAAAGAAGAGTGCCTGATTTCAGGCAGGGATTAGCTGTATGTTATTCAAAACCTGAAGTGGCTTATATATCCACAATAAATCCTGTAATTAATCTGAATGGTAAAAGCGAAGAAATATATTGCATATATAAAACCATAAGTGCCGGAAGAAACTGGGAACCGGTACTTTTATCATCTACTCCCGGAGGTTACATTACCAATAATTTCAAAGGTTCATGGATGGAGGAAAGTTATGATCCGGGCTGGGGCGGCAGTCCCATTGACCTGGGAGTTGCACCTGGCAATCCTGATGTATGTTTTGCAGGAGATAACGGACGAGGCTATAAAACTACTGATGGAGGAAAAACATGGGAACAGGTGTACAGCAATAATAATACCGATGGCTCTTATTCTAATACCGGTCTGAATGTAACTACCTGCTATGGTGTCCATTTCGATCCGTTCGACAAGGATCATTTTTTTATATGTTATACAGATATAGGCCTTTTCCATACATTTAACAGAGGCGAAAGCTGGTATCATTCTATTAGTAATGTTCCCAGGGAATGGCAGAACACCTGTTATGAAGTAGAGTTCGATCCAGGAGTAAAAGGAAAAGTGTGGTCAGTCTGGGCGAATGCTCATGATCTTCCCAGGACAAAGATGTTCGGTCGACAAGGCTTTGGCAGGTTTAAGGGCGGAGTAGCAGTTTCCGCGGACGGGGGCAGGAGGTGGCAGAAAAATAATACCGGCATTCCCGAAAATTCGGTTTGTACCAATATTTTACTTGATCCGTCATCACCGGCTGAATCGCGGACACTCTATGTCAGTGTATTCGAGAGAGGTATTTACAAATCTTCTGACGGAGGTAATAGTTGGAATTTGACAAACAGTGGCCTTGGTAAAAACCTGTTCGCATGGCAGTTACGGCAAAATTCAAATGGAAGGCTTTTTGCACTTTTTTCACGGGGGGAATCCGTGGGAAAGGTTGTGGATGGTGTTATATATTACAGTGATGATAAGGCAGCATCCTGGATACAACTGCCATTGCCTGAAGTTGTAAATGGCCCGCATGACCTGCTCATAGATCCCGTACATCCTGAAATCATGTATGTCAGTTGCTGGCCCCGCACAGGAAACGGAACAGATATGAAAGGAGGACTAATCAAAACTGAAGACGGAGGATTGACATGGAAACAGGTTTTCGATGAGAGGGTGCGCGTCAATTCAGCGGGAATGGATCCGCAGCAATCCAATATTATTTATATAAATACTTTTCAGAACGCGGCTTACCGGAGTGAAGATTATGGTGAATCGTGGAAACAGATTGAAGGGTACCGGTTCAAATGGGGACAGCGTGCAATTCCAGATATAAATAATCAGGGTATGCTTTTCCTGACAACCTATGGAGGAAGTGTATTTTATGGTCCGGCAAATGGAATCCCAAATGCTTCCGATGATATCGAAAACATGCAGGAAGGATGGTGGTAAGTGGGATATAACGCAGGATAAACTGATGTCAGAAAAGGAATAAGGCCGTGGAGGTGCGGACGAAAGCTTGAAGGATATATCATAACCTAACACCATGGCACCCATGCGTGCCAGCGTGGCAAACAGGTTTTATTCCATCTGGCATTTGAACTTCAATTTCAACCTCCAAGGCGTTGTAGTGCATTGGGATACCTGAAAACCGTTCAGAACTCCGTGTAAATATTTCCCCTTTAATAAAAATATCATTCAGATATTCTGAACCCTCAATAGTTTCTTTGACTCCGTCTGTTATATTATTACTGGTTGAGGAACCAACAAACCGCAGTTCTGCTGCAAAATCCTGAAGGGTTCTGTTGATAAAATCAACTCCCTGACCATTAACGGTATAAGGAATTAAAAAAACAAGGTGTAACAATAATATTCCAGTCCCTTTCATATCTTATCATATTGTTCTTTTAGCTGAGCAATATTCACATCCAGGGCGCTGCCTTTATGTAGTACCAGGCGGTATCTCAAAACAACAGGTTTGTCCATTGATAAATTTACTCGTTGCCTGCCGGGAAAAACAATATTCTGTGTGCTTGTAACCTGTCGGAGGATCCAGGGGGCCGGGTAATTGGGCGTACTGGGATGACACAGGATTATTAGTCCGCTTTTCTTGTCGCTCTTTCCAAAAGATGCTGAGAAATCCATCCACGAGCCTGCCACGATTTGCAATGTTTGAGGAATTACCTTTCCACCGGCCGATGTAAATTCCATATCATCAGGAAGCCTGATACGGGTACAGAAACCGCCATACCCCTTCTCATCATCCGATCCACCTATACTGACTCCCGGAACAAGTGCAACCAGGGCAATTTCAAAATCAATTATGCGGATGTCCGATTGCAGGAGATGAACCTCAATGGTGGTATGTTCATGAACAAAAGGCTTGCCATTCTGCCACAACTTAGATTTCCACCTTACATTAAGATCAAGCCGGGCCGAATTCTTCTGTATCCCGGACTTAACGTCAGCAACCTCCTGATGTATGCTTTCCATCACCCATCCATCTCCAACACTTTGATTGCCAATATAAAGCTGGTGCCATGCCCAGAAAATTCCCCTGTGGTGCGGATGATCTTCGGGGAACTCCTCGGTTAGGGTATCACCTGTAAGGGAGTATAAAGGATGCAGGTAGTTGTTATATACATACTGGTTGGTCAACGATCTCGGCTCCCGCTGGTAAAAAAACACGGGCCGGCCGTTTTCAAGCAGTTCAACACCCTGCGTATTTTCCCTGAAAGTAAATGGAGATTTTCTCCTGGCATTAAAGCCAACAATACTTATTAATACTAAAAAAGAAAGAAAAACCAGCCTGTTCGATTTCATGATCAGACTATTTTTCTGTTCACAGGATCCCATTCAACACGCCGATGTTCGAGGTAAGATTTGTGTGCCATAAGGCATGCAACCCCTTCTTCAAAAGCGCGCTCAATATTGGCACTCGGAATTCCGCCGTTGCGAATACAATCGATCCACTCCTTGATATGCAGATGAGTAAGATCAATCTGACGCCCGTTGATACTGGTCGTGGTCAGGCCTCTTGAGACATAGTACTTTTCAGTGGCAGAAGTTACCGCATCCACCTTGCCCGATCCTGGTTGTATTGAGATCATTGGACCTGAAGTATCGATAATCCCATCTTCAATTTTTTTCTTATAGCGTGTTGAATCATAATCGACCGTGATGCTTAATGACTCACCCAGTTCCATGGAGGCATCATGTCCCATGAATACCTGACCCCTGTCCCTGCTGCAGGCAAGATCGGCGCTGTATATCAATGTCATATCGCGGTCAGGATATTCAAAAACACAGTGGAGAACATCGGGGATTTCACGGTTGTCTTTCCAATAGTAGATGCCTCCCGATGAAACCGCGAATTTTGGAATTCCGATCCTGAGCAACTGATTCACTGCATCAAAATCATGGGAGAAAAGCTGACTGATCATGCCCAGATCGTAATCGAACCATTTGGTCCAGCTGTAATACCTGTCAATACTAAAAGGCACGTATGGCCGGGATCCCAGCCATTGCAGCCAGTCAATTGATTTCTCATCACCGGGTTTCGGGTTCCCATTTGCATCGAGGTGTCTGATCCAGGCCCCGTCGGCCGTATTTCGGTTGGTGGTTGTCTCTATCAGTGTGATCTTCCCCAAAATATCTTTCTTAATAATTTCCTTAGCTTGCCGGAAAATGACATTCTGGGGACCCTGGTGCCCAAGTTGAAATACAGCATTGCTGTTTTTAACTGCATTATATACAGTATTTAATTCATCCTCCGAAAGGGCTACACTCTTCTCACAATATACATGTTTGCCGGCCTTCACTGCTTCAACCGTAATGGGTGCATGATGATGGTCCGGGGTGGCAATCATCACGGCATCAATATCGCTATCGGCCAGCATATCCTGGTATGTACGGTATCGTTTCACAGGAAGTTTTAATCCTGTGCCGCCACCCGGCCGGATATCATTTTGTGCAGTTGCCAGCCCGTTCTGCGCGTGCAGATCAAACACATCACAAATGCCAACCATGGCCACGTTTAAGTTTTCCTGCTCAAGCCATCCGTCCAGAGAATTATCTTTTTTTCTTTTCTCAACTTCAGCCGGATGCATAAAGCCAAGCCCATTTGATAACTGCCGGCCCCTGCTGCCGAATCCGATCATCCCAATCCGGAGTGGATCGCCCAGTTTGGACGATAAACTTTTTACGGCAATAGGCGCCTTCAGATTTTCTAATCCCAGTAACTCAATTACCCTGTTTTTCTTTTTTTGCTCAAAACTCCATTTCTTAATCACCTCAAAGCTAAAAACGCCAAGAACGGGTATACCGGCTAACGCTTTCAATAATGTCCTGCGCTTAAGCGAAGTTGTGGGTTTCTGTATGGGGTCTTTTTCTTTTTCCATAATAATTATGCCTCTTTTTTATGATTACGAAATCTAAACCTCCGTCTGATACTATCCAATCCTGCAAAAGATCCTGCCGGGAATACAGCCAGAGCAAATAATGCTGCTGCCTCAATCAGGGTTTTACTGACGATCAGATAGCTCCCTTCCGAGGGGAGTGTATATTCCAGTCCGATCAGAGGTGGATTATTCAAATAATATAACAGGAGCATAATTGTCCCACTAATAGCTACCGTCCGGGTAAACAGACCAATGATCAGCCCCACTCCAATTGCCATAAGTCCCCAGATATTCATAAAGTCCACGACATTCAATACACCTGCATTGGAGACAATCCAACCGGAAAATCCTTTCAGGATCCATTTTGATTCACTTAAGAATCCTGCTGATGACCAGTCGGAAATGAGTAACTTTGATATACCCTCGTACAACAAATGCCAGCCGATCAACACTCGAAGGGCTATCAAAACAAATTTTTGTAAGGGTATAAGATTGATATTTTGTTTCATATATTTGTTAATAATTAATAAAATAAGTAAACGTAAGTTAATACCTATCAAAAAAGAACGAATTGATTGGTTAGCAAAGGTATTTATTAATTACAAATTTTGCAAAAGACATTTTGAAAAAACGCTATAATAATCTAATTCTGTTCCTTATACAGTAATCATTTATATGGAGAATTCTAAAAGACTATTTGGCCATGATGTTTTCCGAGGTTTAACAATTGTCCTGATTATCAAACGCTTCATTAGTAAAAATCTTCTACGTGGAGGGCTATAGGCCAAGATTTATCACTAATAATAATGGATTCAAAGCTTAAAATTTCATTATTTAAGGAACCTAAATGGCGCCTTTATTCAACTATAAGTGACCAGTTTCAAATAATAATCGAGTCCATGAGGTACAACAACGGATCTAATAAGGAATACTCATTCTATCAATCAAAATAGAATTAAACGCAACCAAATACTCATATATTAATTAAATGGATTTGCCATATGATCTTAAATATCCGGCATGCATTCTGAACTTTTTTTAGTGAATAAGGATTTCCTTATTGCTGTCCAATTCAACTTCTTTTCTGATATTGCCCACTGCAATCGTATAGGGGGAAGAAACTTTCTTCTTCGTTCCCTCTACTGTATATTCCGGTAATTCAACAGTTAAATTCCCATTCTCATCCGTCTTGGTTTTCAGTGTAACGGCATTACGGTTATCCAGGATGGTAACATCAGCATTCTTAACCGGAAACCCTTCGGTATCTGCAACTTTTATTTTTAATACCCAATATACCGCAAAACTGTGGTCCTGATCAGTGACAGCCAGTGCAAATTTTTGTCCTACTATTGTATTCGACCTGAATACAACATTTTTCGCCACACATTCATCGCAACCCATACTTCCGATCCTGAATGTTTTGAACCTGGCATCCGCCAGCGGGAAAATCGTGTTATTATAAATTTCGGAATTTGAGGCCCCGCCATACTTCGAAGCAATCCAGGCTGCCGGCACATTGGTGGTGATATGGTTGTTATAAAACTGACCGCCAAAGTATTCAGGCCCCCCACAGATATAAAATGCGGCAGTCAAAACTTTTGAGGAAGTATCCGTTTTATTTACTGTGATATCGTTTTCATACACATAATTCTCCCCGCCCCTTGCACTGTAATATATCCCCCATGACATGGGAATGAATTCCTCCGGATCGGGATAATTCTTTGCAGTGATGTAAATTTTATTACCGTGAATCCTGTTGCCAACCGAAGCATTCGGTGAGCCGGGCAGTGCGTTGTAGTCCCCCAGTCTTACAGCCGCCGTGCTGTATCCCCCCCTTCCGTATTCACAGGTAGGAGCCGATGTTTCTATCCTGAAAAGGTTATTGAATACCTCCGTATACCGGGCCACATAAATGCCCGATCCCTGCTTCGGTTCAAACCTGTTATTATATATCTTTGAACTGTCGCCGGTTCCCATGATGCTGTAATGGTTTGTGACCCACTGGTCGTTCACAAACAGGTTATCATGCACCAAAGAGTATTTCCCTTTGATGGACAGGCAACCCTGCCCGCCATAGAATTCAGAATTGGTTACTTCTGAAGCCTGATTGCCTCGTATTACAACGGAGCATAGATTAACATGCCGCTGAATAAGAAAAGGCATATCCACTTCAAACCTGCAATTGTTGACACTGGCCCACAACATGTCCGCAGCCCCCGAACTAATACCCTGTGTAACGAACTTTACATTTTCAAGGATGATTTTCACATCGGGGGCAGACGACTGAATACCCCATGACTGAATGCCGGCCACACCACCTTCTATGATGCCGTTTTTAATGGTAATGGTACCCCTCCCGCTTACCCGGGGCAATGATGAAAGCGGCCAGCCGGTATCAAAATCTTCAGTATAATCATAAAAAGCTGGCATAACCGGAGGATATGACTCCCTAATGACATGATCATAATGCGCCAGGGGTGTTGTATTTTCAATAATGCTGATGCCTGCATCCATGGCCGGCCGGATATCGATTTCATCCACCAGGCAATCCGTGTCGGCTTTAATGCGTACCCGGTATTTTCCTGCCGGTATATTGGTCAGATGTGCATAAACAAACCCTCCCCCTAAACGCGGTGATTTCTTTTCAACCGGGCAGCTCACCATGGTCCCGTCTCCGTATTTTGTCATGCACCTTACTTCATTGCCATTTTCATCTTCCACGTACACGCTCACCTTCATTTCATCATCCGGATACTCCTTCATATCGTGGTAATATCTTCCCGTAACACCGCACATGGCAAAATAGGATCGGTTTGCCACCGGAAGGGTAATGTATTGCGAAGTGATCTCATCCCCTGCCTGCAGGCTCAGCAGTTTTTCCCCCAGAAACACATGCACATCGGCTGTATTCTCAAGTTTTGTCCCGGGAGCTTTGGACAGGTCCCATCCTGCCAGACCCTCTTCAAATCCTGAATTGGGAATGTGTTCATACTGTCCGTCAGCGTATTTAATGGTATAGCCATTCAAATCGAGGGTCACATCCTTACCAAGAAAGAGTGTACTTTTCTCGCATGAAATATCATTTACCAGGATGTATGTCGTGCCGGGTATGGCATAGACTCCTGATACACTCACAGGCGCTTCGGCGCCGGAAACACTTCTGTGTATGACCGCTTGGTATTGCGCATTACCGGCTGATGCGAAAAACAATCCGGTACATAGCGCTGCAATCCTTTTCATAATTCAAAATTATTAATCTGAATGTAGTGATCGTAAAAAAATATTAACACACCATCCGTTTTACCTGGTAAAACCGATGATGATATAAAAAGTAAAGGGAATAAATATTTTGTTAAATATCAAGTTATTGAAAGATAATTAAAACTTTTAACTTATTTTTAGGCACATTACTTCAATTTTAATAAGGTTTTGTAATTTTTAAATTAATGTTGTTCCCTGGCTTTAAAAAGTACTGCTCCATGAAGTATTCAAATAGAATGAACCTCCTTACGGCATTAACCGGTTTGTTTTTGATCATGATCGTATCGGACTGTTTAATGGCACAGGAGGACTTCTCCCATTTCAGCAAGGTTCTCGACCGCGAAAAACCTTACAGGATATTTCTTCCGGTCGACTATGGTACCTCGCAAAAACGCTATCCGGTGATCTATTATTTTCACGGGAATACCGGAAGTCATGAGTTGAAGATACCAGGAGTTGAGCAACTCGTAAATGATAATGGAGTAATTCTTGTCGCATGGAACGGTCGTTCGAAAGACACAGATCTTCGTCCTTATAACATCGGAAATCATTCCAACATAAACTACCAGGTGCAGTTCAAGGATTATTTTCTTGAGCTTGTTAGTTATATTGACAGTACTTACAGGACGCTGGCAGAGCGATCCAGCCGTGCGGTGATCGGCCATAGCATGGGCGGGATCATGTCGTTTTTCATTGCCGGGAAATACCCTGATCTGATCGGTGCTGAAAACCTCGGTTACCGATGCTGTTCCATTTAGCCCGAAGGGTCTGTATTATGAGGTTGTTGCGGTTGATAACCGGTGGAACGAAAGTGAACCGGCGATGGTGGTGGTGAAATGAAACAGCTTTAAGCGTGAAGGGCCTTTTCTTAACGAGTCACGGTAGAAATAGTCGATAATTTTAACTTAATTTTTTGTCATCATGAATAGTATCAGGCAAATAACAATAACAGCCCTTCTGTTTTTAATCCTTGTTTTCACAAATGGTTCCGGCAATTACTATGCCGGGTTACAATCAGGAGCAGCAACAGTGTTTCAGGAAAAAGGGGAAAAGGTATTAGTTATTCATGCTCCTATAAGAGACCTTACTGAGTTTCGTGAGCTGGCCCGGCAGGCCGCCCGGCTGAAGCCATTCGGAAGAGTGGAAGTCAACATCAGTACCCTGGCCGATAAAGGGTTTTATGAGATTCCTGCAGGAAACAATTTCTGGTATGAATATGCAAGCTATAATCCCACCCCTTATAAATTCTTCCCCGATCACCAAATTACCCCTTTTATACCCGCTGAATTTGTAAGAAAGAACCGGGAATTGCTCCTGGCCAAAGCAAAGATCTTGCGTGAATTCGGACTGGAAGCAGCTTTCTGGTGCTATGAACCGAATTTCATACCCGAAGCCTTTTTTGAAGCATATCCGCAATTACGCGGACCCCGGGTTGATCATCCCAGGCGGGGGAACCAACCGGCCTTTGCCCCTTGTATCGATCTAAAGGAAACCCAGGAGATGTATTCCAACATGGTGGCGGAATTGCTTAAAAACGTACCTGGAATTCATACATTCTTTTTTAAAACCAATGATTCCGGATCGGGCATTTGCTGGTCCGACTGGCAATACACAGGTCCCAATGGTCCCACACAATGTAAAAACAATAGCATGGGTGAACGGGTGGCTTCATTGATGAATTCTTTCAAATCAGGCGCTGCAAAAGCCGGGAAAGAAATCTCGATCTACCTGACCGGTTCCATGTTCTCCGATGAAGAGAAGAAAGATATCTATCAGCATTTGCCGGAATATTGTTATTTCCAGAGCAATACCGACGATATTGATGTATATGAGGTTCAGGCCATAGGAAGTGAAATCATTGCCAACTATCCCGTCAGGGGTTTATTTGATCCCATTGAAATCCTCAGAAGCATTAATGCGCTGGGGAAAAGTGAGGCGAATACAGTATTCATCAGTTTCAGGTCGTTGTATGACCGGGGTTATGATCTCCCATCAGTTGTAGACAAACTGACCTCAATGCTTGTAAAGTATATGAATACGCCTGTACCGGAAGGACAGATTGCGGAGCTGCAGCAGTTGCGTCTGCTGTGTGCGGAATGGGCCGGTGAACATGCGGCAGACCGGCTTTATGATGCATTTATGGCACTGGAAGAGGCAAATAACTATAAGTCCACCGCTGCCGGAGGCGTTTCCGGAATATATTGGGGTGTATCGGCCAGGCACATTACAAGGCCGCTTGTGATTGCACCACAACTACTTACAAAAGATGAAGAGGCTTATTTTCTCCCCCATGTTTTCAATGCCTCTGAAACAGAGGGCAGAATGGACTATACAGATATTCACGGTGCACACAGAACGGTGGAAGCAGGAGCAATAAGCAAATATGTTTCCATGGTAAATAAGGCTATCATGTTGATGGAAAGATTACCGGAAACTGCACCGGAGAATAATTTTATCAGAAACATGGCCAAGGCCCTGCGCATACATTGCAGCATCATGAGGAGCTGCGGAAATTTCGGGGAGGCACAGGCTATCAGGGACAGGAATGCAGAAAAGCTAAGTAATCCGCCCCACAGACCAGACAAAGCACCTACCTGGGAAGGTGATCCTGACCTTCAGGTTTTTAACACAATCATGCGTGATGAACTGGATAATACCCAGCAATTAATCACTCTTCTCCAGGATGGAGGGATGGATCTGATCTGCCATGCCACCGATCCCCGGTATGAAGACACCTTTCTTCTTGGTCCCGACCTGATCGAGCAATTGAAGTTGAAAAGGAAAATCATGCTTAATCACTGGACCGATATTGAAGGGTATATGACAACTCCGTTTAAATAGCATTTGGAAGGAAAAGAGAGAGTTTCCATGAAAGAATGATAATAAGAAAAATTAATATTGCACTGTCGGTTTTTATTGGAACTATCCTTATTCTTCCTTCATGCATAGAGAAATTCACTCCTACACTGGATAAGATTGATACCCAAAATTTATTGGTAGTGGAAGGGCTGATAACCGATGAGGTGGGCCCATTTAAAGTTCACCTCACGAATTCTGGACCGGTTGACCAATTGTATTATGCCGAACCCTATTTAGGCGCTGATATCCATATCATTGACGATAAAGGGAATAGTTATCAATTAATAGATAAACAAGATGGATGGTATGAAACTGAAGACAAACATTTAGAAGGAATCCCAGGGAATACCTATACTTTGAATATTATAACAGAGGACGGTATCCAATATGAATCTATGCCAGTGTTAATGATGGATGTTCCTGATATTGACAGCCTTTATTTTGTAGAAGTTAAAAAAACACGATTTGAGAATGGATTGACCCATGAAGATAATTGGTTGAATATCCTTGTCGATGCAGAAGACGAAACAGGGCAAATAGAATATTGGAAATGGGATTTTGAAGAGACTTGGGAAGTAATGATCCCTACCGATTCTTTACGTATCCAGCATGGATGGGATGCAACAATAGCATATTATACCAATGAGAATGTGAATATTGATCCGGAGAAAAAGTTTTGTTGGGTAACCATGCCGTCCAAAACTATCAATATCGAATCAACTTATAGAAATCCTGTAAACCAAATAAGAAAGAGGGTTATTAACTCAATTGGACCAGGTGGAGATAAATTACTGATTAAATATAGTATCATGGTCAAACAGACATCACTGTCTAAAGACATCTATTCATTTTGGGAAAGATTACAGGATGTAAGTGAAGGATCAGGAAGCATTTATGACAGGATTCCGTCGCAAATATTTGGAAATGTCTTTCGATGCGATGGCACCGGCAAAGCACTAGGTTATTTTTCAGCATCGTCTTTGAGGACAAAACGGATATTTATTAACTTTTATGACCACAACATAAAAACAGTAAGTCCTTATTATACGTGCCTATATCTGACTGAGCCTAATTATCTGGCTCCGAGGATTTTTTTTGGGACAATTGACAAGGGTGGTGAAAAAATCACTTACAAGGATGAAGTCTATACTATGTTTATGTTTTGTAACGATTGTCGTGCTTACGGTACGAATGTAAAACCGGATTTTTGGTGATCAGATCTCCCATTCCGGATAAATATCTTAAAATATGAAGATATCGTTCTGTCATAAAGATTGTTTTTTCTTGCTTAAAAGCCTTTTCGCAATGACGCTTTTGTTAAATTCCTGTATTGATCCTTTCAAGCCTGACCTTGCCAAAAATGATCTTGAAAGCCAGCTTGTTGTGGAAGGTACTATTACAGATGAACCAGGCCCTTTTAAAGTGAGGCTTACAAAATCAGGTTCCATTTATCCCATTCAGTATTCCGATAAGGTTGTTTATAATCCTGAACCGGTATCGGGCGCTGATGTTCATATCACCGATGACAAAGGGAATGATTTTCACCTGTATCAGGGTGTAAATGGCTGGTATGAGACCATCGATACATGCCTGCAGGGTGTACCCGGTAATACCTATACGCTTCAAATAACCGATGCAGATGGTAACCGGTTCGAATCAACACCGGAATTGATGATGGAAGTCCCGCCCATTGAAAGTCTGTTTTTTGAAGAAAAGCAAAGGATCTCTATTAAAAGAGATGAAGTTTCTCAGGAGTTGTGGCTTGATATTCTTCTTAATACACGGATGCCGGCTGATGGAATACATTACTTAAAATGGGAATTTGAAGAGACCTGGGAATTTAAGATGCCTGAATATATCAGAGTTGATAAACGGTTTTCTGATAGTCCTACCTGTATTGGTCGAGCTGGAGAAAGTATTCCTATTATGACGTGGGTAACAATTCCTCCCGAACAGTTTCATTGCTGGGGTTCAGAGGCTTCCAAATCAATACTTGTTAAATCAACGGTTGATAACCTGACCGGTGAAATAAAAAGCTTTCCATTAATATCTATTGGTCCTGAAGATGACCGGCTCAGTATCAGGTACAGTATCCTGGTGAAACAATATTCGCTAAATAAAGAATTATATGATTTCTTTAAAAAGTTAGAGAATTTAAATGAAACAAACGGGGGAATGTACGATAAAATGCCTTCCCCGCTTTACGGGAATATTCAATCTTTATCAGGAGATAAGAAAGTGTTAGGCTTCTTTTTAGTCTCTACAGTTAAAACAAAAAGGATATTTATCGATAACCGGGATGTTCATGTTAAAACAGGCCATAACGCATATTTCAGTTGCGGTTGGGTAGCTCCTCCACTCTGTATGTTCCCCTACTATTATTATGGTAAGATTGTTGACAACGGCACGTATATCGGGACAAATGTCTGGAGTACAGAAAAGTTTTGTACTGATTGCAGGGAGCGGGGAAAGAGTGTAAAACCGGATTTTTGGTAATAATCCGTTAATTTATACTTATATTTTATTGAGTTTATCAGGAGGGTAATGTTATGAAATGTATATTTGCATTAAAACTTTCAAAAAACATATATTTGAAAAATATTTGCTTACATCTTTTTGTTTTATTCTGCTTCTTTAATGGCATTACTGCCACTGCCCAGGATTGCCTTGATGTGATATACCACAATAAGCTATATTCCAATTCTTATGAAATTATTAACGGGAAGAAATGGATTTATGAGAAAAAATATCGTGGAAGCCCGCTCCTGATGGACAATTATTGGCCAAAAGCTGACATTTCATACAATGGAACCAGGTACTCAGGGATACTGATGAATTATGATCTGAACAAAGGCGAACTTATAGTTTATTATCCTGAAAAAGGTAAAGAAAAATATGTGGTTATAAGTAATGATAATTTGTCGGGATTTTCCTTTACCGATACGGTATGGACCCAAAAGCACTTTTATGAATATATAGAGCTGCCGGGTATCAGGGGAAAAGCATTATATGAAAAAATTTACTTCAGCAATGTCTCCTTTTTCATTAGGCCCATGAAGGTTGTTATGTCAAGTTCCACTGCCAGCGGACCCGGTGAATATATCGGATTTTATGAATATTATCTGGACACCGGTAGTGGATATACCCTTTTCCGTACGAAAAGCCAGTTTGTAAAATTATTGCCGGAACATAAATCCGAAATAATCAGATTTATCCGCAAAAACCGCTTAAGAATAAATAACCGGATGCCTGAAAATATCATTGCCGTGCTCAACTACCTTGATAAACTGAAATGATATAATTCCCGGATTCTTTTGCTAAGATACGTGACCATCTACATGAAAAAAGAATTATGTTCAATATTGATACTTTTAATTACAACATTCTGCCTTGATGCTCAGAATCTGCCTGTTTTTATTACAGGGAGTTTTCAGCAAATGCCTCTGAGTTCATTCATTGACGAAACAGAACAAAAATATCCTGTGAAATTTTTCTATGAGGAGAAGTCCATTGAACATATTCTGGTAACAGCAAATTTCAATGAAACTCCTTTAAGCAGATGCCTGGAAACAATATTTGAAAAGAGACCGTTAAACTTTTATATTTCAGAGAACAACCAGGTAGTGATTTACCAGGGTTTGCTGCTTTCAGGTTTATTTCCCGGCAGTAAGCTCAATGATGAAGAAGAAATAGAAACAAAAGAAAGATCTCCTGAGAAAAAAGTATCGAGGGAAAAACTCCGGCAGATTCAGTATAAGATTATTAATATAGGGACTCCGGGCAAGAATAATTCCGGGACAGCAACCTTATCAGGATATCTAAAGAGTTACGAATCGGGAGCCCCTGTTATCGGTGGTAATGTATATACAACTGAAACTCAGAAAGGGGCATCTTCCGATGCCACAGGTTTTTATAGAATTGTATTGCCTGCAGGTAACCAGGTTGTCCACTTCACCTGCATGGGCATGGAACCTGTAACCCGTAACATCAACATGTATTCTGATGGCAGACTGGATATTGACATGGAAGTAAAGATAAATGTACTGGAAGAAGCTGTTATTTTCGGTCAGGGAGAAGGCGCCATAGGACAGATGCATATTGGTATGGAAAAGGTTGATATCTCAAATATCCGATCGGTCCCTGCCCTGTTGGGAGAGCCGGATATAATGAAAAGCATTCTGACAATGCCGGGGGTGCAAACTGTCGGAGAGGGTACTTCAGGCTTCAACGTGCGCGGTGGAAATACCGATCAGAACCTGATACTGATTGACCAGGCGCCTCTTTATTATCCATCTCATTTTTTCGGGAATTTTTCAGCCATCAACTCCGAAATAATTGATAATGCAACTCTCTACAAAGGGAGCATTCCTTTAAAATATGGCGGCCGGATATCCTCGGTATTCGAAATAAACACAATTGAAGGCAATCATGAAAAAATCTCGGGTTCTGCCGGTATCAGCCCGATTTCAGCCAGGATAAATCTCGATGGCCCCTTGTTCCCGGATAAATCTACTTTTGTAACAAGTTTCCGGAGCACATACTCGAACTGGTTGTTCAGCAAAATAAAGGTTGCTGATCTGTATAACAGCAGGGCAGGTTTTTACGATGGCCAGGTAAAGCTTAACTTATATATCAATGAGAACAATAACTTACTGGTAAATTTCTACAACAGCAAAGATAAATTCCAGTTGCACAGCGATACAACCTATAACTATTCCAATACAATAGGTTCTTTAATTCTTAAGCACAAGTACAATCCTGATCTGAAATCAAACACATCATTGATCTGCAGCTTATTCAACTATGAGATATCCAATGAAAATTCAACCAATCAATCCTTTAGTTTAACCCATAACCTGGCCAATATCTCCTTTATAAATGATTTTGAGTATTTCACCGATAGCAGGAAGAAGTATATTTTTGGCGCTGCTTTGAACTTTTACTCAATTAATCCCGGGGAAAGAAGAGTGCCTGGAAACTCGAACATAACCCCTGTATTAACTTCAAATGACCACGCCATGGAGTATGGTATTTATGCCGGCACCGAATATAATGTTTCAGGTAACCTGAAGATTGAGGGTGGCATAAGACTTTCAGGATTGATTTCTTTTGACGATGGCAGGAAATATATTTATGCCGGTTCAATGCCATATGCAGTAGATAATATAATCGACACGCTTTATAAAAGTAAAAGCAGTATCGGGAAAACTTATCTGAATCCTGAATGGAGAGTTTCAATGAACTATTCAACCGGCAGGAGCAGTTCTGTAAAACTCAGTTACAACAAGACTGCCCAGTATATCCAGATGCTTACCAATACTACAGCTATATCGCCAACCGATACATGGAAACTCAGCGATATTTACCTGTTGCCCCAAACCGGGCACCAGTTATCTGCAGGTTATTTCAGGAACTTCAAAAGAAACACGATCGAAGTTTCAGCAGAGGTTTATTATAAGCTGATTAACAATATAAAAGAATATAAAGCCGGTGCCGATCTTCTTCTGAATGATCATATTGAAACGGAAATTATTAATGGGAAAGGAAAGTCTTATGGACTTGAGTTATCTGTTGAAAAAAGAGGTGGCAGGATATATGGCCGGATTGATTATACCTATTCACGTACATTGATCAGGTCTGTTTCGGAATTTAAGGAAGAACTGATAAATGACGGGGAGTACTTTCCGGCCAACTATGATAAACCGCATAATTTATACGTACTGACCAATCTTAAAGCTTCACGCAGGTTCATTATTTCAACGAGTGTCAGTTACTCCACAGGAAGACCCATAACCTACCCTGTAGCAAAATATCAGCTGGGCGATCAGGTATTTCTTCAGTATTCGAAATATAACCAGTACAGGATTTCCGATTATTTCCGTACAGATCTGTCAGTTACCCTTCATGGTAATCTTAAGAAAAATCAGCTGACGCATAGTTCACTAACCTTTTCTCTTTACAATCTGACAGCACGAAAAAATGCCTATTCGGTATATTTCAAAAGTGAAGGTGGAAAATTTGAAGCCTATAAGCTTTCGATCTTTGGAACGGTAATACCAACAATAACTTATAACATCAGGTTTTAATGTTCTGCAAGTATAAAATACGCTGTTTCTTTATTGTAATAGGTTTATTACTTCAATTTGGATCCTGCATAGAACCAATTTCTCTACAATTGAATGAAAATGATTCCGAATCAATGCTTGTAGTTGCAGGACAAATAACAGATAAAGAGGGCCCGTTCAGAGTGAAACTTACAACTTCAATTCCTGTAAATACAATGCAACCTCCGGATCCTGTTTTAAATGCGATTGTCCGGATTTATGACGATAAGGGTAATGAATATCAGCTTAACGGTAACAATTTCGGATGGTATGAAACAACAGAAAAATACCTGAAAGGGGTATCCGGAAACAGTTATACTTTGTCAATTATTACTCCTGACGGAAAACAATATGAGTCTTCATCGGTGTTGATGGAGGAGATGGCTGATGTTGATAGTGTCTATTTTGAGGAGGTTAAACGAACAAGGTTTGAAGGAGGAGAGGCGTTTGAGGATAACTGGATGAATATTCTCATTGATACTCATGATTCTGAGGGAAAGATCAAGTACTGGCTCTTTGAGTTTGAAGAGACATGGGAAGTCAGGTTGTTAACAGCTTATGTAATGGTTGAACATTCAGCTCCCGGGTCACCAAGCAATATTACCCGGGAGAGTGTAAATGTTAGTCCTGAAAAGGAAGTATGCTGGGTTACAAAGCCTTCAAAATCAATCAATGTAGCTACTACAGTCAATAACCAGGTAAATGAATTAAAAAGGTTCCCTGTGCAAACAATAGGTCCGGGTGATGAGAAGCTTCATATTAAGTACAGTATTCTGATCAGGCAATCATCAATCAACAGAGATCTGTATAATTTCTGGAAACAATTAATGGATGCCAATGAAAATGCGGGTGATATTTATGACAAAATGCCTGCTCAGGTATACGGGAATATTACCTGCTGCAATGGAACAGCAAAGGCTCTGGGTTATTTCTCCGCTTCTTCAATCAGGGAGAAAAGGTTATTTATAAATAAAAGTGAACATCATTTGGAGACTGTCAGCGCTTACAAAGGTTGCGTATACTATGACTACGAACAGTTGCCATGGATCCCCAAAAGTTACTTTGGTATAATAAATGAAACCGGGGCAAAAGTATATTGTTCAGCCGATTTCTGCGCAGATTGTCGTGCTTATGGTACAAATGTTAAACCTGATTTTTGGAGATAGATCAATATATGCACCATAAAGTCAAAATAATTGTACTTGCCACCGCGGTTATGCTATTATGGAACGAACTGGCAGCTCAGTATCCTGAAAGTATTTCTTCCGTGGATTGTCCCCGGGAAAAGATCAGTGCACTTCTTTCTCAGGAGAATGTTTTTACAGGTGAAATACTATGGTTTAAGATTTATTGCTCCTCCATTTTGTTTCCGGGGGAAGAGTTAAGCAGCCTTGCTTTTATTGAGCTTGTCAGCAGTGAAAACACTTCTATTCTCAGGAAAAAAATACTGCTGAAGCATGGTGAAGGAACAGGAGAATTTAAAATACCGGAAAATCTCCCGACCGGGATATATTACATACTTGCATATACAAACTGGATGAAGAATTTCGGAGAAGAATCTTTCTTCCGGAAGGAGATGATTATTGTAAATCCTTATCAACCTTTTAGTAATAAATATGACAGTTTGAGTTTTGTAGAAAAACATGATGAAACATCAGTAACTGATATCAATGCCAATAAACTAAAGATAATACCTGACAAGAACAAATATTCAACACGTGAGCATGTCACCATGAAGATTGAAACAGTCAGTTTACCTGGTAAAACTATAACCGGACGCCTCTCTGTATCTGTTTACCGGAAAGAACCAAAGATGATTTTCAGTGCTAAAAAAAGCAAAGAAAAGGAATTAATAAAAGCCCCTGAGAATATAACCTTCATGCCCGATTATCATGGGATATTGTTGTCAGGGAAGCTAACTGATAATTCAGGTCATGCAACACCCTTTGCATTTGTTACGGCATCATCGCCCGGTAAGGGAACTGATATAAAAAGTCATATTACCGATAGAAACGGCAACTTTCATTTTCTCCTGGAACCAAAAGAGGGAGAAAAGGAAATAGTAATTACTCTGCCTGCCGGAGATATGAAAATCAGCCTCGAAGAGTCGTTTTGGAACGGATTCAGGGGACCTCCTGATAGTCTGGTGTTAATCCTTAATCGGGAGGCTGTCTCTTTTCTGAAGGAGAAGTATGCCTGTTACCAGTTGCTCGACAGATTTAAAAAACAATATTTCATAAAAAACACACCTGTCGAAAACGTACCGGACACTAATGTGTTTTACTCAAAACCACACCAACTGATTAAATTAGGTAATTATATAGATCTTGATTCGCTCAGGGAATATTTTTATGAACTGGTTCCCGCGGTTAAGTTCGCTCAAAGAAATGGTGAAATTGAGATTTCAGTCCTTGATCCGCTAACCATGACTTATGTTGAAGATAAGCCCGGTATTTTTCTTGACGGAATTCTTTATGATAATTTTTCCGCTATAGCTGATATCCCTGTTGAAGAGATCGACAGGATAGCGGTACTTCCTACTTCATATTATTATAAAGATTTTTCATTCGGTGGTATTATTGATATCCATACTAAAAAATCGGATTTTAATAGCGTGAAACCGTTACCGAATATGACCCGGTTCATTTATCCGTTATCTCATGTAGCCGAATGGAGATTTTTATCGCTCGATTATTCCATTGCCGATCCTTCGGACAGGATACCGGATCTCAGGTTTCTTCTTCACTGGGAACCTGTTGTACGGATTGAAAAATCAGGAGAGGCATTAATCCAATTTTATACCGGAGATGTGAAAGGGATCTTTGTTGTTAAAGTTGTCGGATTATCGGATGATGGTGAGATTCTTCAGGCTGAAAGTGAGATTAATGTTTATTGAGTGATCATAAGTAAATAATCTTAATACCAGGTAATTAAAGATCCTCTTTAAGAGGGCCAATATAATTGGTTGAAACAACTACATCGTCGAAAAGGACTTTGTCAATTTCTCCGGGTTTCCCTTTAGTCATATAATAACTGAGCTTGAAATAATTTATTTTCAGAGAATCATTACTGCGCCATTGGAATCCTTCAAAACGTCCCTCTCCGGCTGAGGGAATAAATCTGTCCCATTTCCAGTATCCCGAAGGGAATCCTCTTCCGAGATGGATAATTTCTTTCCCGTCAATCCAGAAGGCCTGTTCCCCATTTGATTGTTCAACGGGATTATTCAATATGATCATGATCTCGACGCATATCCACTCCCGGAAAGGAACTTTGGCCGGCGGATCGGGATTGAACGAGTTGCCCCAGAAATATTCAGGATCGGCATAGCCATGCATACTCATCCAGTAGGTATAAAAATCCCATGTCCCATTGTCTCCGTTGGGCTCTATGCCGGAATTAAACTTTTCGTTCCCCTTTGGTCTGATACCGGCACGCCCAACCGACCATTCCGAAGGAGGATTGTAACCACCCATTCCTGAAAAGTGATGTATCTGACTGTAATTAGTGATAAACTTTACATAAAAACGGGCATATAGTGTATCGAAACCTTCAGGGAACATTTTATACAGGTATCCACCACTGTCTGAACCGGGTTTGTAAGTCATCATCAGGGATTGTTTTCCTTTACTTCCTGATGGTACATCGGAAGAAAACATCATACCCTCCGTATTATAGGAGTCATTCCACTTCAGTAACATTTCCTCTTTTGATGCAGATTCAAAATCTTCTGTGAACATAATCCCGTTTTCCTGTGCTGACAGGACAAATGTTAGTGAAAGGGTAAAAACTAAAATGATAATTTTCATGATCAGACAATTTTTTTGTTCGCAGGGTCCCATTCAACCTGTCGTTTTTCAATGTACGATTTATGTGCCATAAGGCAGGCTACTCCCTCTTCAAATGCACGTTCGATATTTGCACTCCTCCGGATGAGATTGCAGTTTTCGGAATGCCAATCCTGAGCAGTTGATTAACAGCATCAAACTCGTGAGTGAAGAGCTGTCCAATCATACCTGTATCGTAATCGAACCATTTTGTCCAATTGTAATACCTGTCAATGCTGAATGGGAAATAGGGTCTGGAACCAAGCCACTGAAGCCAGTCAATCGACTTTTCATCATCTGGTTTTGGGTTTCCATTTTCATCGAGATGCCTTATCCAGGCGCCGCTTGCGGTATTTCTGTTACTGGTTGTTTCGATGTGTGTGATCTTACCCAGGATATCTTTCTTAATTATCTCTTTTGCCTGCTGAAAAACAACATTTTGTGTGATCTGATGTCCCAACTGGAATACTTTATCGCTGTTTCTTACTGTTTCATACACCTCAAATAACTCATCTTCAGTTCGTGCAATACTTTTTTCACAATAAACATGTTTGCCGGCTTTAATAGCATCAACGGTAATCTGTGCATGATGATGGTCGGGTGTGGCAATGATCACGGCATCTATTTCCTTGTCGTTCAGCATATCCTTATAACAGCGGTATCGTTTTACAGGATACTTCGTGTCAGCGCTTCCTCCGGGCCTTCTTTCATTTTGTGCGGTTGCAGTACCTGCTTCGGCATGAAGATCAAAAACATCACAAATTCCGGTTAATGCAACATTTAAATATTCCTGTCCGAGCCATTCCGCAAGTGTTTCGTCCTTTTCTTTTCTTGCAGTATCTTCAGGATGCATAAATCCAAGTCCATTTGCCAGTTGCTGACCTCTGGTGCCGAATCCGATCAGTGGCGGATTATTCATATAGTATACCAGGAGCATAATGCTCCCGCTAATAGCTGCTGCTCTTGTAAACAAGCCGATTATCAATCCCAGTCCAATTGCTATAAGTCCCCAGGTATTAAGAAAATCCACAACATGCAATACCCCTGTATTGGATACAATCCAGCCGGAAAGATCCGAAAGGATCCATTTTGATTCATTCAGAAAAGTTGCCGATGTCCAGTTGGGGATGAGCAGTTTTGAAATTCCCTCATATAACAGATGCCAGCCTATCAATACTCGCATTGCAACTAAAACAGATCTTTGTAAAGGCGTAAAATCAATATTTTGTTTCATATATTTGTTAATGAGTAATAAAATAAGAAATAAAATAAGTAAACGTAAGTTAGAAAATATGTAAAAAAAACGATATGATTGTCCGGCAAAAGTATTTATTAATTACCTTACTGCAAAAGAGATTCATGTGAAAAGTAAAGGACAATTAATTTTATTGGGATTAAATCGACAGCAAATAGTAATATATGAAAAAAATGGGACATATTTATCCTTCAGCTCACAGCAGCCAGAGATCAGGCTTTAAACAGATGAATTCATTGCTGATGATGTAAGCTGGAACTATTTAGGCTGCTACGGTAACAAGGATGTACAGACCGTTGCAATTGCTGAATGTTGCATCAGCTCCTGATCGTAAGAGTGACCTGATTGGATTGCGGGAAATATTAATGGAATGGATGCAAGAAACCGGTGATAATGTACCTGAAAGCTTCACGCCCGATTGGTACCTCAGGAAACAGGGCTATACGATTTTACCAGTAGTGAAAGGATAATTAAAGACAAATGCTTGATTAGACTTTCATAAAATTACTCTATATTTGATGATATGTTTCATTAGCTTGCTATTGATTTAATATTTGTGAACCTGAAAACATTTATAATGAACTAAATACATTGATAATGAATAACAGAATTTATGTTGTAATACTGATGTCTTTTCTCCTCTTGTCCGCCTGCAGACATAAACAAACCAGGACTATTAAATCAGACAGTGAAGCAGAATTCGCGAAGGAAATGGTTGAATTTGTGCCTTATGAACACAATCCCTTGTTCAACGGAACTGATTCTGATACATGGGACAGCCATATCCGTGAACGCGGTTTTATTCTTTTTGAAGAGGGCATTTATAAGATGTGGTACACAGGTTATAAGGGTGGAGATAGTGATCCGAAATCCCTTGGGTATGCAACTTCCGGAGACGGGATCAGTTGGACTCGCTATGCACAAAATCCAATATTCAGTCAGAAATGGACAGAAGATATGTTCGTGATGAAATACGAAGGCATTTATTATATGTATGCTGAAGGGAATAACGATATTGCACACCTGCTTACCTCTGCAGACGGAATAAGCTGGGAAGAGCAGGGTGACCTGGTAATTCTCACTGTTAGAGGTGACACTATCCAGGGTCCATATGGAACACCATCAGTTTTAGTAGAAGATGGTAAGTGGTATTTATTTTATGAACAAAATGATGAGGCTATCTGGCTTGCCACTTCAAATAATCTTAAAACATGGACGAATGTTCAGGATGAACCGATACTTAATACGGGGCCTGAAAGATACGATTCGGGAGCTGTTGCTTCAAACCAGGTAATTATATACAAAGGGAAGTATTATATGTATTATCATGGTTCAAATGATGCCGGTTGGGCCATTCCCGGAGCAACTTCCCTCTGGACATCAAACGTTGCCATGTCGACTGATCTGGTGCACTGGGTAAAATATCCGAAGAACCCGGTTGTTGAAGGGGATCATTCAAGTCCGATCATAGTTCCTGTTGGGAATAAATATCGGCTATATACAATGCATAATGAGGTGTGGTTATATTTTCCGAGGTAAAGAATACCTTTGTAATCAATTAAATAACCAGCAACTTAAGTTAAATATTCATGAAAGTAAAAATATATTCATTAAAGGTATTTTTCTTCGTTCTCTTCCTCTTTGTTGCGAACTATTCCCTTGGGCAGCAGGCAAGCTGCAAGGTGATAATGCCTGCCATTGGCGGGGCATACTCGGGAGATTGCAAAAAAGGCCTTGCTCAAGGTAAAGGCATAGCACAGGGGATTGACCATTATGAAGGACAATTCAGCAGCGGCTTGCCACATGGGAAAGGAATATATACCTGGGCAAACGGTTCGTTTTATCAGGGTCAGTGGGTAAATGGACTTAAGGAGGGCAAAGGGAAAATGGTTTACCGTGCTTCAGCAGGAGATTCCATTGTGACGGGATATTGGAAGTATGACAATTACGTCGGGAAAGGAATTCCTTCGCCTTTTACAATAATAAGAAACCTGGGTGTGGTGCGCTCCAACTTTCGAAAAATATCCGATTCAGGCAATGACGTAATTATAAAAATCATAATCGGGGGAAGGATTAATTCCGATATTGAAGGATTCTCTATGGTTTCAGACAGCGGTGAAGAATACCAGGCGGGAACTTCAATCGGCATCCAGAATCTGCGATTCCCACTCGAGGTTAAGATCAGGTACCGGACCTGGAATCAATTACATACCTCCCAGTCCAATGTAGTTTTCGAATTTACTATCCATGACCCAGGCAGATGGGAGGTAACCCTAACCAATTGAGATAACATGGAATCAAAAGAACGCACACTGGCTGCCATCAACCACCGGCAACCCGACAGGCCGCCTGTATATGTCTCACTCACACCCCAGGTGGCGGAGAAATTGAGTGAAGCCCTTCATCTTCCATATGAAGAACCGTTCGATGCAATGGAATCGGCAAGGATGTCGCATATGGGATTGCTTACCAGTATGGGAGTGGATATCATTGCTATTGCACCTACTGTTCCGACGAATGCTCCAACCATAACTCTTCCCGACGGGAGAATAAAAAACGAATGGGGAATGATATTCCGGAATGTTGGAATATATACCGAATTCGCCGAATATCCGCTTGCCAATGCTTCTTCAGAAAAAGATATATTGGAATATCCGTTTCCGGATCCGAATGCTCCCGGCCGGTATGACCAGGCTGTGAAGATGATGGAATGTTATGCTGAAAAATTTGCAGTTATCGGCGATGTGGAAACCATGTTTTTTGAAATGTCCTGGTATCTTACCGGGATGGAAAAATTCCTGATGGATCTGATGATGGAAACTGAATATCAGGCTCACCTGATGGATAAGATCATGAATTATATTATTGTTGCCGGCAAGAAACTGATTGAGATGGGAGTTGATATTCTCTGGTGCGGAGACGATTTTGGTACTCAGGGCGGAATGATAATGGATCCTGAGACCTGGAGAAAAATTTTCAAGCCCAGAATTAAATATATGTTTGAAGAATTCCGGAAAGTCAGACCTGATATTAAAATTGCCTGGCATAGCTGTGGTTCTATTTTACCGATCATTCCGGATTTTATAGAAGTGGGACTGGATATCCTAAATCCGATTCAGCCGCTTGCACAGGGTATGGATCCTGTTTTTCTTAAAAAGACTTACGGAAAAGACCTGGTTTTTTTCGGAGGGATAGACGTTCAGCATCTGTTACCTTTTGGAACACCTCAGATGATAAGAGATGAAGTACGGCGCAGGATCGATATTCTGGGGAAAGAAGGAGGATACATAATAGCTCCGGCTCATAACATCCAGCCCGATACTCCGGTTGAAAACATTATGGCATTTTTTGATGCTGCCATAAACCCCTGATGAACATATGTCAGTAAAACTCTCAGCTGTCTGATTTATCCCTTTGAACCCGGGCCCTCGTACAAAAATGTTAATAATTATAAAAACGATTTGAAAAAATTGACTCTTCCGTTTTGTTGATTAAATTTGACTGATTCATGATCAACAGCATCATATGAAATTCAATTCACAAAATTAAATTGTAAAAATTAATTACATTCTGCCATGCT
>Ga0154307_1025_pt1 | contig 46202 bp, 36 predicted proteins | sample RifGroA2_FD_105601 | JGI IMG/M metagenome (GOLD analysis project Ga0154307, IMG submission 105601) | Bacteroidetes bacterium GWA2_40_15 | reverse complement strand
GAGAGACACCCAAATTTACAATAAATAATTCTCTTATTTGCTACTTATCAAATAGTTATGTTTTCATGGGACTATAAACCGCTCAAAACAGGAGTATTGACTTATTAACAATTTTGTCTGCCTCTCTCTAATCCTTTTTGTGTTAATTCTTTAACAAACTTATATAAATGTAATGGCCTCATTATCAGAGATTAGTGTAATAGTTAATAACTACACTACCTAATGTTAATAAACTTAAATTTTTACTCTTGCATTGGGTTTTACACTTGTTTAATTTAGCAATTACCTGCTTCGGAAATCAGGGGCCTTGTAATCGTATTAAAATCAGAACATAACAAATTGTATGGAAGAATTATTTGTCCAGGAGCCTGCTGTCGCTGCTGAAAAAATCAAAAAAGAGAAGTCAACACCCGGGGTTGAAAAGAAACGTGAAGTGAATGGGAAAAAAACATATTCACATGATGAAGCCGTTGAAGCCAGCATTGAATACTTCAAAGGTGATGAGCTTGCAGCACGGGTATGGGCAAATAAGTATGCACTGAAGGACTCATACGGAAATCTGTTTGAAAAATCACCTGATGACATGCATCGCAGGATTGCCCGGGAGATACACCGTATTGAAAAGAAATACAAAAATCCGCTTTCAGAGGAACTTATTTACAGTGTATTAAAAGACTTTAAATATATCGTTCCCCAGGGTGGTCCAATGACAGGAATAGGCAATGATTATCAGATAGCATCATTATCGAACTGTTTCGTAATTGGTAATGAAGGATTGGCCGATTCTTACGGAGGAATAATGAAGATAGACCAGGAGCAGGTGCAGCTTATGAAGCGGCGCGGAGGTGTAGGTCATGACCTTTCACATATCAGGCCAAAGGGTACACCTGTGCTGAACAGCGCGCTCACATCAACCGGTGTCGTTCCTTTCATGGAACGCTATTCGAATTCTACAAGGGAGGTTGCACAGGATGGAAGAAGAGGCGCTTTAATGCTTTCCATTTCCATTAAGCATCCCGATTCCGGAAAATTTATCGATGCAAAACTTGAAAGCGGAAAAGTTACCGGTGCTAATGTATCAGTAAAGCTTACAGACGATTTTATGAAAGCTGTTGAAGGTAAAACTATCTTCAGGCAGGAATACCCTATCGGTTCACCAAATCCAAAGTATTCAAAGGACATTGATGCTCTGCAGTTGTGGAATAAAATAATCCATAATGCCTGGAAGTCAGCCGAACCCGGGGTGCTTTTCTGGGATACAATAATAAAGGAGAGCGTTCCCGACTGTTATGCTGACCGGGGGTTTGAAACAGTATCAACAAACCCGTGCGGTGAGATACCTTTATGCCCTTATGACAGCTGCCGTCTGCTTGCCATTAACCTCTACAGCTATGTAAATGATCCTTTCACAAAGAAGGCTGAATTCGATTTTGAACTCTATAAAGAGCATGTCGGGCTGGCACAAAGAATGATGGATGATATCATTGACCTTGAGATGGAAAAGATCGATTCAATTCTTGCAAAGATCGATGCAGATCCGGAGAAGGAGGAGCTAAAAAGAGTTGAAAGAAACCTCTGGACCAACATAAAAGAGAAATGCGGACAGGGAAGAAGGACAGGGATAGGTATAACTGCGGAAGGCGACATGCTGGCAGCGCTGGGATTGAGGTATGGAAGTGATGAGGCTACGGAATTCTCGGTAGGGATTCATAAAACCCTGGCACTTGAAGCCTACAAATCCTCAACATACCTGGCAAAGGAAAGAGGCCCGTTCACAATATATGATGCTGAGAGGGAAGCCAATAATCCTTTTATACTAAGGATGAAAGAGGCAGATCCTGTTATGTATAACAACATGGTTAAATTCGGAAGAAGGAATATTGCTCTTCTGACAATTGCTCCGACCGGGACTACCAGCCTTATGACACAGACAACCTCGGGGATAGAACCTATTTTCTCAACTTTCTACAAGAGAAGAAGAAAAGTTAACCCCAATGATAAGGATGTAAAAGTTACATTCAAAGATGAGGTTGGAGATTCATGGGAAGAATTCAATGTATTCCACCATAAATTCGTAGACTGGCTGAGGCTTAACGGGTATGATCCTGATCAGGTCACACGTATGGGCGATACAGAAATAGAAGAAATCATCGCAAAATCACCCTATTCTAAAGCAACAGCAAATGATGTTGACTGGATCGCCAAGGTGAGAATGCAGGGAGCAATACAGAAATGGGTGGATCATTCTATAAGCGTAACAATAAATCTGCCATCGGATGCGAAAGAGGAACTTGTGAGTGATCTCTATCTGACTGCCTGGAAATCGGGATGCAAAGGGGCAACGGTGTATCGCGACGGTTCAAGAAGCGGAGTTCTTATTGCCGGAAAAACTGAGGTGCGCTCCGAAAGACCAAAAAGACCCAAAGTACTTGATGCTGACGTGATCAGATTCAGCATTAATGAGGAAAAATGGGTCGCATTTGTCGGACTGAAAGACAGCCGGCCTTATGAAATATTCACAGGTCTTGCCGATGATGAGGTATTCCCGATCCCTAAGAGCATTGTGAAAGGCAAGATTATAAAGGTGAAAGAGGATGGCAATAAAACACGATATGATTTTCAGTATACCGATAAATATGGATACAGGAAGAATATTGAAGGTTTGTCTCATATGTTCAAGCCTGAGTTCTGGAACTATGCCAAACTGATATCCGGAGTTCTGCGCCATGAAATGCCGATTGCCGATGTAGTAATCCTTGTAGAATCATTAAGGCTCGACAGTGAGTCGATCAATAACTGGAAAAACGGGGTGGAAATGGCGCTCAAGAAATATATCCCTAACGGGACAAAGGCAAAAGGCAAATGTGGGGAATGCGGTTCAGAGAACTTGGTTTATGAGGAGGGATGCCTTATTTGCAGAGATTGCGGTACTTCAAAATGCGGATAATCACCTGACAGCTCTTATTAATCCTCTTCTCAGATAAGGTGATTTCAGCTTCTTGTCGTAATAGTTAATCATATACCCTTCTGAGGGAGTAACACTGAATTGGTGTTTCTTCAGAAGCGACGTAAAGTCTTCTTCATCATTATTCTTATGATATGTACACAGAGCTACTCTAAAGGGTGTTCCTGAATTAAAAATTGTGTTGCAACTGTTAAGTACTATTGATTCTGCGCCATCAACATCGATCTTGAGGAAAGTAAGGTCCTTCTTCTGTTCGTAAAAACCATCCAGGGTTATGTGCGAATCATCATTAAAATCGGAGACATACTTATTTACTATCTCAACTTTATCGCTCCATGGAGCAAAAGTTGCCCTTAATGCTTCATCCCATTCCCTGTCGTATTCAAAAAGATATATTTTTTTAACAATGTCGATAACAGAAAGGCTGAAATTACCTTCCGCAGCTCCGATATCGGCTAAAACATCATCGTTGTTGATTGTGAATGAGTCTGTCAGGTATCTGTGGGGACTTTTAATATCCTGCTCCCTCGAAAGATCTGAATATGCCTGCCGGATCCTCTTTGCCCCCCACCTCCGCTTAAAGTACAGTCTTTTATCATCCTGCATTACATATCTCATTTTATTTTCCGGATCGTACAGGACTTCTATCTTTTCGGGGGAATAATCATCATGAAAAGGGTATGGAAAAATTCTTACCTCGTTCGACTCAAGGTATTTCATTATTTCCCTGTGTTCATCATTAACATCGTCTTCAGGGAGTGATGAGTAATGGGCGATAATTTTTTTCCTGAGAGATTTCTTAAGGATTATTGTCCTTAACGGTTTTGGAACCAGGATCCGATAAACCGGGAAAATGTACTTATTCATCAATCAGATGTTTATTTTAAGACTCCAAGTTCTTTTCCGATCTTCTCAAAGGCTTTAAGCGCCTTATCAAGGTGTTCGTTCTCATGTCCTGCCGAAAGCTGAACTCTGATTCTTGCCTGACCTTTTGGAACAACGGGATAATAGAAACCTATAACATAAATCCCTTCATTCAGTAGCTTTGCAGCGAACTCCTGGGATAATTTAGCGTCATAAAGCATGACAGCGCAAATAGCCGATTTTGTAGGCTTTAAGTCAAATCCCAGCTTCTTCATACCGGAAATGAAATAATCAGAATTCCTGTGCAGCTTGTCCTGAAGTGTGTTTGTTTCTGTCATCATTTCAATCATGCGGATACCGGCTGCAGCAACAAGCGGAGGGATTGAATTTGAAAAAAGGTAAGGACGCGATCTTTGCCTGAGCAGGTCTGTTATCTCCTTTTTCCCGGTGGTAAAACCGCCAATTGCCCCCCCGAATGCTTTTCCAAGAGTACCTGTAATGATTTCTATTTTACCTTTAAGGTCATATAATTCAGTAATTCCTCTTCCTGTATTGCCAACAACGCCTGCCGAGTGCGATTCATCAACCATGATCATGGCGTTATATTTGTTTGCCAGGTCAAATATTCTGTCGAGAGGAGCAACATTTCCGTCCATTGAGAAAACGCCATCTGTAACAATAAGTCTGAATCTCTGTGCCTGAGCCAGTTGCAGTTGTTTCTCAAGGTCCTCAATGTCGGCATTCTGATACCTGTAGCGCTGAGCTTTGCACAGACGCACGCCATCAATTATTGATGCGTGGTTGAGTGAATCTGAGATAATTGCATCCTCTTCAGAAAGTAATGGTTCAAAGACACCTCCGTTGGCATCAAAGCAGGCAGCATACAGTATGGTATCTTCCGTATTGAAGAATTCAGCAATCTTTTTTTCAAGTTCTTTATGAAGATCAGTAGTCCCGCAGATAAACCTCACAGACGACATTCCGTAGCCATGATCATCAAGCGAAGATTTAGCTGCAGCAATTAATGATTTGTTGTTTGACAGTCCGAGGTAGTTGTTTGAGCAGAAGTTCAGCACCTTCTGACCGGTATTCAGTTCAATCTCTGCACCCTGAGGTGAAACGATAATGCGTTCGTTCTTAAAGAGACCAGCCTCCCTGATCTCGTTTAAAGTACTATCGAGATGCTTCTTGTATTCGTTATACATATCTATTGTCTTATTTAAATCAGTCCCAACTTAGGATTACTTTACCGCAGTTTCCTTCTTCCATGGCATCGAAGCCTTTCTGGAATTCGTCGATATGGAAGCGGTGAGTGATAACCGGATTAAGATCGATTCCTCCGATTATCATCTGTTCCATTTTGTACCATGTTTCCCACATCTCCCTTCCGTATATTCCTTTCAGAGTAATTGCCTTAAAGATTATATCGCTCCAGGGCACTTCGAAATTGGAGGGGAGAATACCCAGAAGTGAAATGCTTGATCCGTTGTACATGCAGCTGATCATCTCAACGAAAGCCTTTGGTGAGCCTGACATCTCAAGGCCAATATCAAAACCTCTCATTCCCAGTTTTTTAAGAGCATCAGATATCTTATTCCCCTTTGAAGGATTAATTGTAAGAGTGGCACCCATTTTTTTTGCAATTTCAAGGCGGTAGTCACTAAGATCGCTGGCAACAATGAATCTTGCTCCTGCAAATTTTGCAATTGCAACGGCCATACTGCCAATCAATCCTGATCCGGTAATCAGAACATCTTCCCCCAGCAGAGGAAAAGAAAGTGCAGTATGAGTAGCATTTCCGAATGGGTCCATTATAGCGGCCCATTCATCCGGGATGCGATGGTCAAGAGGTATGACATTTTGTGCAGGGATCTTTACATATTCAGCAAATGATCCGTCGGTATTTACTCCTATTCCAATGGTATTTTCACATACGTGCTCTTTACCCCGGCGGCAGTTACGACAATGCCCGCATGCCAGATGCCCCTCTCCTGTAACTCTCTCACCTAATTTCAGATTAGGGACTCCGGCTCCCATTTTTTCAATATATCCCATGTATTCATGACCTATAACCATTGGTGTTTTAATGGTTTTCTGTGCCCAGTGATCCCATTCATAAATATGCAGATCGGTACCGCAGATGGCAGATTTTTTTACCTTAATGATAACGTCATTCAGGCCAGGTTCGGGTACAGGTACTTCCTGCATCCATAAGCCTTTTTCCGGCCTGGCTTTGACAAGAGCTTTCATTTTTTTCATAGAGGGATGATAATAGAATTCTGCTAAATTAATACATTTCTCTTCCACAAAACCTGATTTTCGTTATAGTATTGTATGTTATATGGTTTGCATATCTTTGCACATTGATTAAAAACAATTCAGAATTTCATTATGTCAGAAGTAAGAGTGCGATTTGCTCCAAGCCCCACAGGGCCGCTTCATATAGGAGGTGTAAGGACAGCTCTGTATAATTATCTGTTTGCAAAAAAGAACGGAGGTACTTTTATTCTCAGGATAGAGGATACTGATCAGACAAGGTTTGTTGAGGGAGCTGAAGATTATATTATTGATTCACTGAAATGGTGCGGTATTAAGATCGATGAGGGAATTTATGAGGGAGGTGAATACGGACCATACAGACAGAGCGACAGAAAAGCGATATACAGACAATATGCTGATATGCTGATAGAATCAGGAGATGCATATTATGCTTTTGATACTCCGGAAGAACTGGAAATACTAAGGAGAGAATCTGAAAATGCCGGTAATACCTTTATTTATAACGGATATATACGGGCGAAACTGAATAATTCCTTATCACTTGCTGAAGCTGACTGGAAATCAAAACTGGAAAATGGAGATCCTTTTGTAATAAGGTATAAAATGCCGCTTAATGAAGATATTCATTTTGATGACCTTATAAGAGGAGATATAGTTGTAAATACCTCTACACTTGATGATAAGGTTTTGTACAAATCTGACGGGATGCCTACTTACCATCTTGCACATCTTGTCGATGATCATCTGATGAAGATAAGCCATGTTATAAGAGGAGAGGAATGGCTTCCATCACTTCCTCTGCATTTTATGCTCTATCGATCCTTTAAATGGGACCCGCCCAGGTTTGCACACCTGCCTCTTCTGCTTAAACCTGACGGAAAGGGAAAGCTTAGCAAGCGGGATGGGGATAAGATGGGTTTTCCGGTTTTCCCGGTTTTCTGGCCATACGGTGAGACAGCTAAAGGATACAGGGAAGAGGGTTATTATCCCGATGCATTTGTCAATATGATTGCACTGCTTGGGTGGAATCCGGGGACGGAGCAGGAGATATTCTCAATGGATCAGCTCATAGAAGCTTTCACAATTGAACGGGTAGGAAAATCAGGATCCAGATTTGATCCGGAAAAGGCTAAATGGTTTAATCACCAGTATTTGCAGACAAAGCCGGATGACCAGATTGCCATTGAATTCAGGGAATTTCTGCGGGCAAAGGGATTTCATTTTGATATTGTAAGATTAGAAACTCTGATAGCACTGGTCAAGGAGAGAGTGAATTTTGTTAAGGAAATATGGGATCAGACTGACTACTTTTTCAAAGCCCCTGAATTATATGATCAGGAGGTAATAAAGAAAAGGTGGAAAGACGATACTCCGGCCCGGCTGATGGAATTAAGGGCAGTTCTTGAAGAATGCGAAGATTTTTCTGTTGCTTCGACAGAGGGTGTTGTCAAGTCGTGGATAGAGAATAATGGATACAATACGGGCGCTATAATGAATGCTTTCAGACTGGTTATTGTGGGAGCATCGCGAGGTCCTCATATGTTTGATATTATAAGCTGGATAGGAAAAGATGAGACCCTTCAGCGTATTGATAAAGGAATTGCTGTAATTGGAAATATATCAAAATGAATCTTCCTCAACCCGGGGACTATATTGATATTCATAATCACGATTCAAGGCCTGAAGAGGGGGTTTTCATCCTCGATAACCTGATGGCACACGAAGAGACGCTTCCCGGAAATGAAAAAGGTATGATACATTCTCTTGGAATTCATCCCTGGTTCCTGAATGAAACCAATCATGATGTTTTAATTGATTTTGTGAGGCAAAATGTATCAGATATATCGATTGCAGCCATAGGGGAAGCAGGGTTTGACAAACTTAAGGGGCCTGCTATGGACCTTCAGAACAGGACATTTGCAGAGCAGGTTGCAATTTCGGAAGAGACCGGGAAACCCCTGGTAATTCATTGTGTAAAAGCATGGGACGAACTGATGGCAGCTCACAAAAGAGTTAACCCACAGATGCCATGGCTGATCCATGGGTTCAGGGGAAAGAAAGAGTTAGCCATGCAACTTATTTCGCGAAACATGTATATCTCATTCTGGTTTGATTTTATTGTTCGTCCTGAAGCCACTATGCTTGTACGTTCCCTTCCCGTTAACAGGATCTTCCTTGAAACTGATGGTAGCGGAGCTGATATAAGAGAGATCTACAGGACGGTTGCAGATGATCTCGGAATATCAGTCGATTCCCTGAGGGACCAGATAAGATCAAATTTTGAAGGATTGTTACTTCTTTAGGTTCTCCCCGCTTTCAGCAGGAGTTTGCTTAGCAGTATATCCCAGCTTTTCAATTGATTTCTTAATCTCTTCAGGATTATTCTTTTCTTTCTGATAAACTACTGTAACCTCTTTGGTATTAAGATCGCATTTAACATCTTTTATCCCTTTCTCCTGCGGAAGATTTGTCATTATCTTATCCACACATTCCTGGCAGTCGATTGAGGTTTTGTATTTAACTGTTTCTGTAGATTTTGATTTCTGCTGTGCATTTACTGCAAAAGGAAGTGTAATCAGAACGATCACTGCTAATAAGTCTCTTATTTTTTTCATTTCAATTATGATTTAATATTTAAAAACTATTTTTTAACCAATTAACCCTGCGCTCCCGCTATGCGGGACTTCGTCGCTTCGCTCCTCAGCCTGCGCCCGCAGTAAATTATATATCTCTGTTCAGAAAGAACCTGAGTCCTGCATATATTTTCCTTCCATGTACCGGCCCCCAGATCAGGCTTGAGTCGAAGTATTCACCAAATGGATCATTAGCATCAATTATTGCCATCTCCTGAGTGAAATTAAATATATTTTCAACCCCGGCATAGATATGCATTTTCCTGAAATTTCTTGTAATCTGTCCATTCATGACAGGGAAAGGATTATAGGAATCCGGCATCCTGTATGCTTCCGGATTGGAAATTGTTGAAGGTATCCTGCCAGGGCCATTGATCTGCAGGGTATAGTCAAACTGCCATTTACGCAAACGGGTCAGATATGAAGCCGTGAACAGACCTTTATAACGGCTTGCAAGTGGCTTTGTTCTGAGTACATCATCTATTGTCATCATAACATCATTTATCCTCCAGGCAGCCAGAAGATCAAATCCCTGAACTGGCTGAACTGATGCTTCAAACTGAAGTACATTTGAAAAAGATCTGCCATTCAGGTTATAGAATCTTACTTCATCAACATCAGCATCGAGATCAGTAATGATCTGATTAACAAAGTTGGTATGGAAGAATTCTGTAGATAGCTTTATCTCTTTCCCAAATACATTCACATGACCGGAAAGGCTTATGCCTGAGTTCCATGCTTCCTCAATTTTAAGGTCACCTGCGATTATCATATCACGGCTGCTGGCAAGCATGAAAGCATTTTCAGCAAGTATATTGGCCGACCGATAACCTTTACCTGCCGAAGCTCTCAGTATCAATCCGTGAATAATTTCATATCTCACATGCAACCTTGGTGTAAACAGGTTACCATACAGGTTATGATGATCAGTTCTTATCCCTGCAACAATTGTTATTTTTGATGTATCAGCATATGTATATTGTACAAAAGCTCCCGGCACTGACTCCTTTTTGTCGAATGGGTTTGTATTGAGCTGTTCATTATAAAGATCATACTTGTAACTTATTCCGGCATCGATAGTATGTCTTCCGAACAGAGGATTCCACTGGTAAAGAAGGTTTGAGTAATAGCTTTTCTGTGAAGCATCGTATTTCTTCAGGCCAAAGAATGAATTCTGATCGTGTAATGAAACATTCTGGATCCATCCTACCGACATGCTCTTGTTTTCGGTAAACAGAACCCCGGCTTTTGCAAAAGCCTCAAACCTCTTCGATTTAATATCTATTCCGAAAGCGTCGGTCCAGGTGTCGGTATTATTTCTTTTATATGCAAGCTGGCCACCGATCCTTTCCTCTTCGAGATAGTTAACTCCAACCCGGATATCACCTCCATTTGTAAGGTAATCCCACCTGTTCACAAAGTGGTACTGCCTTATATCAGGCTCATCCCTGAAACCATCGTGGTTATGGTCGCTCATGCCGCTCTGGTTCTCGGCATGGGCAAGTATCATCGTGCTTAGCTTATCATTCAGGATGAGTGAAGCGTTTGCATTGATCTCCTGCCGGCCTGCATCACTTAAGAAGCCATTTACATAAATTTTTTCACTTGCAGCAGGTTTCTTGTATTCAACATTTATCTGGCCGGCAATTGATTCATAGCCATTCCTTACGGAAGATGTTCCTTTGGCAACCTGAATCGATTCCATCCAGGGTCCGGGTATGTAGTTCAAACCATAAGCTGATGAGAGTCCGTACATTGAAGGTACATTCTCGGTCAGTATCTGAGTGTAATTGCCAGCAAGTCCGAGCAGTTGTATCTGTTTGGCGCCCGTTGCAGCATCGGTGTAGTTCACATCCACCGATGCACTTGTTTCAAAACTTTCAGAAAGATTACAGCAGGCAGCTTTTCGGAGTTCTGCGCCTGTAATATTTACTGTCAGTACCGGATCAGTTCTGCTGATATGTGCCCCCGGTGCTTTTCCGAATACAAGTACCTCCTCCAGTTCGTTGCCCTTGATAAGGCTTGTAATTATATATTCATCGTCCTTTCCGACTGTTATGGTATCGCTCTTATAACCGATGAAACTAATCACAAGCTTATCTGTTTCCCGGCTTCTTTTCAGCTTAAAGTAGCCGGCTGCATTGGTTGAAGTACCTGTAACTGTACCTGCCCATATAATACTGGCACCAGGCAAACCCGTCTCATCCTTATCCTCAGGATCAAATACTTTTCCTTCGATACTATTCTGTCCGTTCAGAAATGCCGGAATAAAAATCATTAATGTAAATAATATATGAAATAATCTATTCATCCTGTAAATAATAAAGTGATACACAATAATTTGTGTAAAAAGTAAGTAGTCAGGTATCTACCTGAAAACAGGATGATTGATCAAATGGTTAACTGGCAGTTGGATCTGAGTATATCCCTTCCTCCATGTTTATTCCGGATTTCAAAAGTGGAAGATGGTTTTTCCGGGGGATCATCATAAGACAAAAACTGAGCAGGTGAAGCCGGAATTAAAACAACTGAAAGATTGACCGGTGTTGTCTGATTATATTCTTTAAGAGATAATTTTTCAGAGATGAAAGTACAGCAGTTATTCTGCAAGGCCTCCTCTTCATGATTATGGCATGATGATTTATCCTTTTCACAATCACAGGAATGTTGTGTGTGGACTGAAGAAAATATTTCAGTGTGTAGATCTGATAATCCGCATGAAATGCAGGTGTGTTTAACAATAACTGCTCCGGTGCTTCCGATCATTAAAAGTATGATCAGAAAACCTGATGTTATTGATAATATGGTTCTACTGCCTTTCATTAAATGCAAAAGTAAGTAAATTTTGCATACAAATATAACACCTTGCATATTCATTTGTTCTGACCGGCATATTAAAAAAGGTTAAAATTTTCATTTTATGCAACTATTGCCTTCTTGTACGAAAAGTTTTTCTTTCATAACTTGTGGGATGAAGAATTCAATCCTTACTGTTACAAAGGATCCGCTGATCCCCATGATGGCTCTCATAAGCATATTCATTCACCTTATTATCATTAACAATCTTGAATACCACAGAGATGAATTGTTGTATTTCTCCCTCGGAATGCATCCGGCTGCAGGGTATGCCTCGGTTCCTCCCCTTACGGGGTGGATTGCCTGGATCATGCAGAGTATTTTTGGATATTCTGTTTTTGCAGTGAGACTCTTTCCTGCTCTTTTGGGCGGAGCCCTGATAATTCTTGTGGCTTCTGTTACCAGGGAGCTTGGCGGTTCAAAATATGCTGCCTTCCTGTCATCAGTCGGACTGATGATTTCGATCTTCTTCCAGCGTACCTATTTTCTTTTTCAGCCGGTCCATATCGAGATATTTCTTTGGACACTAATTATCTTTCTGGTAATAAAATATATTAATTCAAATAATGGCAATATTCTTATTCTTCTTGGTATTTTTTCAGGACTGGCCCTGCTGAATAAATACCTTACAGTATTGCTTCTTGCAGGACTCTTCGCAATGATTCCTTTCACAAAACACCGTTATGTTTTTCTGGAAAGAAAATTTTTGGCAGGACTGGCAGCAGGATTACTGGTCTTTCTGCCCAACCTTATATGGCAATTTTACAGGGGATTCCCAGTTTTTAATCATATGTCTGAACTCTATGATACACAGCTTGTTCATACGGATGCACCCCTTTTCCTTACGGAGCAGCTTATCATGCCGTTCGCCGGATCTTTTTTTACTGTTGCCGGTCTGATTTTTTTACTTACATCAGACAAATTGAAGAGTTACAGATTCCTTGGTTGGCTGGCACTTTTTGTAATAGGAGGACTTTTGCTCCTTAAAGGTAAAAGTTATTATACTCTGGGAGTATTCCCTTTGCTTATTGCATCAGGGGCAGTTGCATACGAACAATGGTTATCGGAAATATGGAAGAGGATACTTTTTATTGTTATCCTTATCCTGGTTACCTTACCCGTTGTTCCAATTGGCATCCCTGTATTCAAGACACCTGGTTTAATTAAATATTTTGAATTTCAGGAAGACAAGTTAGGGATCGACCTGGGTCGTAGATTTGAAGATGGGACTATTCATTCATTACCGCAGGATTATGCCGATATGCTCGGGTGGGTGGAGCTGACAACTGTTGCAGATTCTGCATACCGGATGGTCAGAGATAAAGGTGCATGTTTTATATATGGAGAAAATTACGGACAGGCAGGGGCAATTACGGTTATCGGGAAGAAATACGGTCTCCCTGAAGCAATAAGTTTCAGTGAGAGTTTTCAGTACTGGATACCCCGGCAGTTTGAGCCTGATATTAAATCGGTTCTTTACATTAATGATGAGGAACCGGGTGAAGATGTAAGGGCGCTGTTCTCCAGGATAACAATGGTAGGGAGTATCTCTAATCCGCATTCAAGGGAATACCGCACTGCAGTATATCTTTGTGAGGAGCCGGCACGCAGTTTCAATGATTTCTGGACAGAAAGGATCAATGCTGAATAACAAATCCCGACTTGATGCGGGATTTCATATTCTTGAAATATTTCATTTTTATTAATAACTTTCCGGCTCCGTTTCCAAAGATCTGAAGCATTAAACAAAAGAACATGGAATGGTGTTACTAATAGGATAAATGATAAAAAAAGAAACAATTTATGAGCTTTTCAGATTTCACTACTTATCATGGAATTAAGGTACCGAAGGTACATTATCTGCACCTCATCCAGGTTGCCCGGGCTGACGGTAAAATTGATCGGCAGGAAATGGCTATACTTCATAAGGAGGGTCGCAGATTCGGATTGACAGATGCTGAGATTGATAACCTGATCGAAAAAGAAAAAGATCATCAATACCATCCTCCCTATAGTCTTGATGATAAGTTCGAGGATCTCTTCTACATTGCTGAGATGATGCTTGCTGATGATGTAATTAATGATGATGAATTACGATTGCTCAGGAGGTTTGCTATTGAAGTGGGATTTGACGACAGGGCAATAGAGATACTGGAAGAGGTTCTGATCGGGGGGATCAGAAATATGGAGAGTGAGGAAGAACTGCTGAAGAAATTTAAAACAGAGCTTTTTAAAAATAATGGTTAATCGGATATCACACTTATCCAAGATCTGAAATTTTCCGGAGAATACTTTTGTCATTTATTGTTACCTGCCTGCCTTCGAGACTGATGATGCCTTCTTTACGCATTTCAGTCAGCAATCTGACAGTATTCTCTTCAGAGATTGCAGACATCTCGCCCAGCTCTTTGCGTGTTAATGATAATCTATATTCGTTGCTGCCGTAGAAGTCTGCCAGATATAAAAGACTTTCTGCAATACGTCCACGTATATTCTTCTGATTCAAACAAATTATCTTATTCATTATAAGTGCCACAGATTTTCCAAAAGCTTTGTTCAGTTTGAGGAGGACAGCGTTATTTTCCAGATAGAGCGCTTTCAGATAATCAAGATCAACCATGCATATCCTTGCATCTTCAAGCGCTGTAACTGAGTATGTATAGCTTATACTCTGAAAAAAAGAGAGAAGTCCTATATATGCAGGCGGCTTCATTAAGTAGAGGATGATATTATGACTGTTTATCCCCTCAATAAAAAGCTTGGCAGTACCATCCATAAGGTATATTGCATGAGTTACAAAGTCTCCCTGACGGCATATCCTTTCGTGCTTCCTTAATTGCGCCTGGATTGTCTTTGCACCTGCGAATGATCGTCCTGTCAGTGTTATTGCTTCAAATATGTCGCATCTGTTTTTACAGATTTCACAGGATACTTTGGTTGTCACTTTCATATATGTATCAGATTTTACTGATCAGGTTTTCAAATATACACAAAAGTTGATTCTAAAGGTTGATTTAAATCAATGATACATTGCAATATATTAATTGCAGAGTGCACAGACATATTCTTTATTTTAGCTGGCATTTAAAAACGATACCTAAACCATCAAGATCTTATGGAATCTTCAGAAAATTACAATTTCAGTATTTTCCGGCCCCGGAATGTACATGGAAGGAAGAACAGGAATGTCATTCTTACCATGCTTCTGGTCTGGATTGTTGCTGTGTTCGGTTTCCAGTTCCTGCTCCGTGCTATTGAGAAACCGGTTCCGGAGAAGGCACTTGTTACTTTTGAGAAGCTGTGGCCGGCAGTTAAAACAGGCCGGGTTTCAGCAGACGATGCAAAGTCATTTCTTAATTCCCTCATAATGGCAAGAGGGAAGGGTACTCTTAAAACAGATGAACAGAAAGTCCTTTCCGATGTAATCAGTTGCTTCTCTGGTCAGATGCTTACAGAGGAACTTAGAGCAACACTTACTTCCACAATCTCTGAAATAGAATCTCTCCGGTTAATGCTGCCGGCATTAAAGGACCAGGAATTCCTGGCGACGAAGAAGAGAATTTCAGAACTGTCGAATTCGATAGTTGTAATCACAGCGCCATTTACAGGGATTGAAAAAGGGACACTTGAGTCGGAGATTTTTAAATACACTCTGAAAAGTGATTATCCGGGGACATTGAATGATAAGTCATTTGAGGGGCTGGAAGATATTATGAAGTTATATATGACACATAATCAGTCAATACTGACCGATACAAAATTTCTTGGTTTTCCTTTCCATTATTTCTATACGGCAGTCTTCCTGCTTATCCTGTTCATTGGTTTGTGTATAGTATATAACATATTGATAGAGTGGAGATTGAAGAAGCAGGGAGTTGTTGAATAAAAAACATGATAACAGATATGAAAAAAATTTATCTTATTATATTTCTTTCCCTTGCAAACCTCCTGAATGGTTTTGGGCAGAGTCTTACTCAGCTTGAGGGAAGTTTCAAAACGGGTCCGGCAATTATCCTTATTGCCATATTGATAACATTTGTTCTGGTAGGGATATTTTTCAGGGCAAAGGATCCGGCCGACTATTACGCTGCCGGCAGAAAAATATCAACTGTAGGTTCCGGAATGGCAATTGCTTCAAACTGGATGAGTGCGGCCTCAGTTTTGGGGATGGCAGGTATGATGTATGGTTTTGGATACAATGGCCTGGCGTATGTTGTAGGATGGACGGGAGGATATGTACTTCTTCTTATTCTGATGGCAGCACAGATAAGAAAGTATGGTAAATACACTGCTCCTGATTTCATTGGTGACAGGTACTATTCACGCAATCTGAGGATTGTAAGCGCTATCTTTACAATACTGATTTCATTCGCCTATTGTGTCGGACAATTCGGAGGTATAGGATTGATGTTCAAATGGATCCTTGGGCTGAATTACACCTGGGCAGTTATAATAGGTTCATCTGTTGTATTATTGTACACCCTTATATCAGGAATGATAGGTGCTACCAAGAATATGCAGATCCAGTATGTTATAATTGTTGTCTCATTCCTGATACCAACTTTTGTTATGGCATTTAAGTTTGACTATTTCTGGCTTATACCACAGGTTGGTTATGGAGCAGCTGTTACAGATATTGTGCAAGGGATCGCTGCTCCAAATATTGCCGGAGGGGAAGCACTTCTTAATGCTTACGGGCATGATCTGGCTATAGTTCCGAGTCCGGAATTTGCAATGCCCTGGGATCCTTCGACAGGCACATCATTTTTTCAGTGGGTAGCTATCTGTTTCTCCCTTATGGTTGGAACAGCCGGTCTGCCTCACGTCATTCAGCGGTTTTATGTAGTTCCCAAAGTAACTGATGCAAGATGGTCTGTTGTCTGGGGATTATTCTTTATCTGCCTGGTTTACTGGACAGCTCCTGCGTATTCAACATTTGGCAGGCTTCTCTCCTCGAATCCCGAAGTCGGATCCCTTGCAAAAGATGCTATTGTGGTATATACAGCACAGCTTGGCGGAGTTAATGGTCTGATAGTCGGATTGCTGGCTGCCGGGGCTATATCAGCGGCATTCTCAACTGTTTCAGGGTTACTTGTGGCAGGTGCATCTGCATTTTCTCACGATCTGTATGTTAAAGTGATTAATCCGGAATCTACTCCTAAAACACAACTGAAGATTGCAAGAATCGGAACTGTAATTATGGGACTTGCAGTTACAATTGTGGCACTTCTCAAGCTTGGACTGATTGCACAGCTTGTGTCAGTGGCATTTTCAATGGCTGCCTGCACCATCTTCCCTTTATTCCTTCTCGGAATATGGTGGAGTGGATCGAACCGTGCAGGAGCAAAAGCAGGGTTGTTTGCCGGAATTATGGTAACAACAATTGCGCTGACATATTTTATTGTAGGCTTAAGTGGTGGCAGGCTTCCGGGTCAGGAGTTTATATCATACTGGCTGAATGTCTGGTACTTTGCCTGGTTCGGGGCTCCTATTTCGATAATTGTAAATATTGTTGTTTCCAAATTTACTACACCTACTCCTCTGGAAATCAAAAAGTTTCTAGCCGAACAGGTTCATAATTGATGCGATTACGGGAAATTTTTATAGTATCAAAAGGAACGAAGGTGATCCTTACGATCACCTTCTCAGTTTCGTTACTGGCTCTGCTTTTTGCTTTCTTTTATTACAGAAGGATAAACAGGGCAGAGGATCCCAGGATAACAAGGGCCAGGGAGATATTGCTTGAATTTGAAAAAGTATCCGGGAGCCTGGCAGGTTTTGATGCCTTCCCGGTGCTGGATTCAGCAGCTGCTGTTTTTAAATCATTGCCGGATTATGCCTGCTCATTTGAGATAGGGGTTATCTATAATAATAAAAGCAGTACTTTGTTGATAATGGCAATTTATGACAGCACAATAAGCAACTCTGAGAAATTAAGTCTGCTGGGCCTTTCAGGGAATTACTGCGACAGCAGTATAACATGTTACAACCGTTGGAAAGCCGAGTGGGGCAATCTGTCATCGGAAGAGATCAGTTTGAAACTCAGGCAGTTAATGCTGGAAGATGATTCCCGGTTTAAAAAAATTAATTTTGATAGGGTTTTTGAAAGAAGAGTTAAGAATATACTTACTGCTCAGATTGAAACAGATCGTCGTCTTTCGGTAAGTATGACCAACAAAGGTACAATTTACAGGCATTTACAAAAGCAGGATTCCGCACTTATCTGTTTCCGGGAAGCTCTTGAATTATGGGAAGACAACAGGACCGCAAAAAGCAATCTGAGTGTTCTTATGGGAGGTGAACCTGTTAAGCCTACTCTGCTGGAGTCACTTTTCCCTCCGGATAAAAAGAAGAAGCAGATAATTATAAAATGAGGCATAGAGTATTCTATTGCCTAATAAATTAAGAATATATTAAATTCAGATAGAAATGAAAAAGAGCTTTATTTTTTACATGACGGTAGCATCCTTTTTTCTCGATGTAAATTCACAGAGTTCAGATCCTCAATGGGGTATTAAGTTTTCAGGATTTGTTAAGTCAGATATTTTTTACGATACAAGGCAGACACCGGTGTCGTGTGGAGTCAGAGAGGGCCATTTTTATCTTTATCCTGACAATGTTCTTCCCGATCTGGAAGGGAATGATCTGAATGCTAGCCCTTCTTTCCATATTCTTAGTATCCAGTCAAGGCTGAAGGGCGATATTAATGGCCCTGATGCATTTGGAGCAAAAACATCAGGTGTGATTGAAGCTGAGTTTTTTGGGACATGTGAAACCGACATAAATGGTTTCAGGTTACGTCATGCATTTGTAAAGCTCGACTGGAGTAATGTTTCTCTTATGGTTGGACAGAACTGGCATCCTATGTTTCCGTCCGAAAGCTTTCCGGGAACCCTGAGTTTCAACACGGGGGCACCCTTTACACCTTTCAGCAGGAATCCACAGGCAAGAATTACTCTTAAAGCAGGAACTGCTGCAGTACAGTTAGCTGCATATTCGCAGCGTGATTTTATCTCTACAGGTATAGAAGGCCCAAGCAATAAATATATGAGAAACAGTGCTCTTCCAGGGATCAATCTCCAGGCAAAAATTCCTTTAAGTGAGAATGTAACAGCCTGGGGAGGAGTAGATTACAAAAAACTCCGGCCAGAGGTAAAAACTACTGCAAACTATGAAACAGATGCAACAATTGGATCGATGGCGTTATTTACAACAGTCAGAATCAAAACAAATCCTGTTACTGTTAGCATGATGGGTACTTATACACAGAATGGTACAGATCTGTTTATGATCGGAGGGTATGGTGTTTCTGAAATTACTGATCCTCTACGGCAGGATAAGAAATATACAACTCTCAATACTGCAAGCTTCTGGATTGACATGTCAACAAACGGGAGTAAAGTTACCGTAGGATTATTCTCAGGATACTGCCTCAATCTTGGCTCAGTGGATGAAATAACTGGTCCTGTTTATTCCAGGGGCAGCAATATAGACAGGGTCTTCAGAATTTCTCCAAGGATAATTTTTACCAGCGGGAAGGTCAGCTTTGGGACTGAGATTGAAACAACCTCTGCAGCCTATGGTACAATGCAGAGTAATGGTAAAGTAGCTGATGCAAAGAGTGTTACAAATGTCAGAGTGCTGCTGAGTGCAATTTACAGGTTCTAGATTTCAGTTGCATAAAAATCATTACCGGCTTTCAGCATAAGATTATTTATGCTCCCGATGGCGAGGTTGGCAAAGTAAAGTGTGTTTTCTCCGGCTAAGCTGAAATCGATAAGATTATCAGGTTCTTTTTCACCGTAAATACACTCTGCCTGGTGCCGGAATCTGAGCTTTGACAGGAATTTTAGTGATTTCATTGTTTCACGCAACAATCCGGCATCAAAATATTCACCTTTATGAAGAGTCAGAATTCTTGTAGTTGTAGAGTATTCACTGATACCATATCTGAGGGTGTACAGACGTATCAGTCCGGTAAGTGGCATCAGGATCCTTTTTATGTCAGTTATGCCTGAACCGGTTCTGATCAGGGAGGGTTGAAAATGTTTCAGGGCAGAAGCCAGGTGATGAAAATAGATGTCGTTTGTTACCAGGCTGTTATTTACGTACTCACGGAGTTCACTTGTTAATGTATCATCTCCGTAGCAATGTCTGAAATCAAAGAAGATGCTCATTTCGAGAAGGCGTACAGGTTCAGGGATCCTTATCCAGCCTGAAAAATATTCCTTCCAGACCTTTACAGGCTGCGACCAGTTCGGATTACCCGCCATGTTATTCCCTTTGCATAAATTATATCCTGCCGCTGCCAGCGTCTCATTAATTTTCCTCCCTAGTTTGGGAAAATAGCTCCGGGCATTGTTCAATAATTCTCCGTCGCAATCTTCAAAAATTATTCCGTTATCCTGGTCTGTTACCAGTGTCTGTTCCCTTCTGCCGGCGCTCCCGGTTTGTATAAAAGCAAATCGGCATGGAGGAGGCCCCAAAGAATCAATGCACATCTTTATGACTTTAACACAAATCATATCGGCCGTTCCTGAGATGAAAGAAGAGATTGTAAGTGGATCGATGTTACCCAGGATCAATGAAACAGCCATCTGTTTCATTATATAAGAGACTTCTTTATAGTCATTCAGTGTTGCTGCATTGTTTGTCAGATTTCGCAGAAGGTCATCTGAAAGTGATGCCATACGCAGAATCTCACGTTCCGTTAAGATACCCTCCAGCTTGTTATCAGAGGAAGTTACAAGCAGCGGTTTTTTCCCGTGGCTGTATATAATTTCGATAGCAAGAGCCAACGGTTTGTCTAAATTTATAAATTCAGGAGGAGAGCTCACCCATTTGCCAACTTCAGTTCCTGCGGATTCCCCATTCACAAGTTTTTTTACAATAGTTGAGGTATCAATAGTTCCGCAGGGGACACCTTTGTTATTATTTACCACAATAACATCTGCATCAATCGCTAACATATATTCCATCGCTTTTGAAGCAGATGTATCGAAACTGCATTCAACCGGACTTTTCATTAATGATCTTACCGGAGCATTCTGTATAAGCGAGAAATAATACTTCGGCGGTACCGGATTGGATTCTTCACCAACTGGTTCAACAGCTGTTAAATATTCGATAGTACCCTCACACCAAACTTCGGGATAGTTCTGGTCTAACACCATTATACTCACAATTGCTTCAAAACCGGCACCGGATTTCTTTTTAAGTGTTAATACCATTTCTGAGATGGAAATTTTTGAGGCAAGCCTTTTTTTAAGTATTCTTAATTGTTTCGGATTCACGAAAAGTGATTCAACCTGGTACATCAGGAGGTCACTTATATTGTCAAATCCCAGGATTCTCAAGGCCGGTTCAGTTGCATCAATAAACCTGGTTTTTCTGCCAAAGCTGATCCGGAAGAATCCTGTTTCTATTGATTTCAGGATCTCCGGAGGAAGGTTGAAAACCTTCACGGCTGCCTGTTGTTTTACCGGCCGGATAACAATGACTACGGCTTTATTATCCCCCAGCAGTATCCTTGAGTACCCGGAATGTGCTTTCAACAGAGTTCCATCAGCTGACTTAAGTTCACACTCCCCGAATTGGAGGAGTCCAAGATCTTCGTAAGCATGGTCGGAGCCCAATCTGGAATCAATGTCGACGGATGCAAAAATATCATCCACAGTTTTTTTATTAAACTCTTGTTCAGTATATCCGAGCAGGGTTAAAAGTGTCTTATTGGCCTGAATTCCGCTATTTGTCCAGATAATTATCCCTTCCGTTGTTGCTTCAGCAAGAGTCCTGTAAAGCTCCCTTGAATGGAAGAGATCCTCCTCGGTCTTTCTCCTCTTCTGTTCAATCCTGTGACTTTGCCGGGTAATAACAGATAATAAAATTATGATAAGAATGCCTATTACACCTGAAATAATCAGTGCCCTGAACTCCATCCTTCTTATTTCTGTCCTGACATCTTCAATATATATACCGGTTCCGATAATCCAGTTCCATGGTTCAAACAGTCTTACATATGATAGTTTTGGGACAATTGTGGTAGAGTCATCGTTCCACTGCCACATATACTCAACATAGCTTTCGCCGGTTGGGGAAACCGCCCTGGCAAATTCAACAAAAATGAGTTTTCCCTTTGAATCCTGATATCCTGAAAGGTCCTTCCCGTTCAGGTCGGGTCTGTATGGATGTATAACCATAACAGGTTCCCTGTCGGTAATCCAGAAATAGTCCTTAAGCTGATCCCCGTATCTGATGGAACCAATAGCATTCTTTGCCTGAGTCCTGGCCTTTTCACTTTCCATGGCTCCTGTTAATTCAAGTGAATGATAATGATCAAGAAGTGAGTATGCTGATGATGTCATTTCCTTTATCAGGGTCCTTTTCCTTTCCATCATCGCATCCTCAAATCCGGGGATCAGATATATGAAGATCAAACCTGCAAAAAGAATGAATGCAAACAGTGCGGGAAGATCTGTTTTAAGGAAGAAGAGCTTTTTACCCTGACCTGCTTCTGACTGCTGCATAATTTATCCTGGTTCAAATTAAAGTGAAGTGAAAATTTTCAAAGTCATACTTTCCGTATCAAGTATTGAATAACCTCTTCTGCCCTTTTCACCCGAGAGAGGTGGTAATATTACTGCTACCATTTCCCTGCCCAGATTAAATTTATTCCCTGAAAAGGAATGAATGGCTTTTGAATATGAACCGGCAGAATGGTAAGCAAATCCTGTAAAATGACTATGGCAATGACCGGAAAAGGAATATCTGACAGTAAAATCCCTGAGAGTTTGCCAGTGGTATTTAAGTTGAGAGCCGCGTTCGATGTAGGTAGTTGTTGAACCGGTGAAATCAGGTGCAAAATAATGTGTAAACAGGCATGAGAATCCGCCATATTCAGCTATAATATACTCGGGGATCTTTCGTAAAAACAGAATATCATCTTCTGTAAGATCATTTGGGGCTTCGCCTTCATAACACCATACCTTGCCTGCAGAAATATTTTTCCTTTGAACAGGATCAAGCTCATACCAGTTTTCGGGATAAGAAAATCCGTTTGAATATGAAGGGAAGATGTGGGCCGCATACAGGTCATGATTTCCTGATGTAACCCATTTACAGTTCGATCTGATAAGCCTTAAGCACTCCTTTCCGCTACGGGAATCATCATATCTGTAAAACCTGCGATCATATCCAACTATATCCCCCAGGCAGGCGATCTCATCACATTTGTTAACTGACATCATACGAAGTGCTTCCTGCAGCAGCAGGGTATTTTCATGTATGTCAGTTATTATTCCGATTTTCATATCAGCAATCAGCCCACTTTTAATGGATTCTGCCAGTAAAACTTAAAGTTAGTCAATTTTTAATAAACGGTTTAAGGGAGACTTAAAAGGTGACCTCCGGGAGCAGAGGACACCTCCTGAGAAGAATAAGATGATTACTTCAGTTTGTAAAAATCATAGATCCGGGTATCGATATCAAGCTTTCTGTAATCAGCTGAAATATCCTGTGTCATTGATTTTTTTCGGGATTTAATTTTAACCTTATCTGAAGTCTATCTTACAATTATTTCTTAACTTGTAGGTAATTATAATTGGTAATAACAATAACATATGTAAAAAATGAGAATCCTTGTAACAGGGTTTATTGCATTTGTGATCTGGTGTTTTATTTCAGCATGGCTCTTCAATGATATTCTGCTGCCTGTGATTAAAAAGCCGGTTCCTATGCAGACAATCCCTGAACCTCAGTCAAACACGGCAGATTCTTTGGCACAGCTTAAAGCATCTATGCCTGCAACACTTCTGATCTACTTTGAATTTAATGATTACAGATTCAAACCGGATCCGCAAACTGATAACAGCGTTGGTGCATTTAAGGGATGGCTTGAAAAATATCCGACCTCAGTGTTGTCAGTTACAGGTCACACTGACCTTGTGGGAGAACCTCAATATAATGAAGATCTTGGGCTTAAGCGGGCCCGGGATGTGGCTAAGTATCTTGAATCGCTGGGGATAGCCGGCAGCAAGATGATCATTGAATCAAAAGGTGAAACTGAACCTGCTGCTGGTTATATTACAGCTGAGGGAAGAGCGAAGAACAGAAGAACAGAAATATCAATAAAAATACAATAACATGACACAATTATTTGTACAACTCGCACTATCTGTAACAGGAGCAGTAATTACCATTGTGGCTCTGCTGCTTGTTGCTGCCGGCATCGGATATGTTACAGCCTGGTTTTACTCAAAATCAATTTATACGCCCATAATAAAAGGCCTGGAAGCTGAAAAGGCAGATCTCCATAAGCAGGTTGCCGGTTTAAAGGATGACATAACGAAGCTTAATGCGAAAACCGAAAAACTTAATCAGGATATTGCACAGCTTGAAAATGAGATCTCTGAGAAGAGTAAACTCATTGCAGAAAAAGAAAAGCTCATTTACGAAAGGGACAAACAGATAAGCGAACTTAAGAATCCCCAAAAATAGCTACGGATATTTTTATGCGATACAGACTTATAGCAATTGCTATGGCCGGGTCCTCATTATGTCCGGCTCAATCCAAAGAACATCCGAACGTTGTTATAATAATTACCGACGACCAGGGTTACGGAGACCTCTCATTTACCGGGAATCCCCATCTTAAAACTCCTGCTATTGATAATCTGGCAAGGCAGAGTATCAGACTTAACAACTTTTATGTTTGTCCCGTTTCTGCTCCGACACGATCAGGCCTGATGACAGGACGTTATTCACTGCGTACAGGCATCCGCGACACTTACAATGGTGGAGCTATTATGGCTTCAGATGAGATCACGATAGCAGAAATATTGAAGAAAGAGGGTTATGCAACCGGTATTTTTGGCAAATGGCATCTTGGTGACAATTATCCCTCGCGGCCTGTTGACCAGGGTTTTGACGAATCTCTGATCCATCTTGCCGGAGGAATGGGTCAGGTAGGAGATATAACCACCTGGTTCAGGAATGACAGCAGTTATTTTGATCCTGTACTTTGGAGCAACGGGAAACGGGAGAAACATACCGGCTATTGTTCAGATATATTTGCTGATGAGGCTATTGAGTTTATTGAGAGAAACCATAGCTCTCCTTTCTTCTGCTATCTCTCATTTAACGCTCCTCATACTCCCCTCCAGGTACCTGACAGGTATTATGATTTATTCAGGGATACCGATCCTTCAAAAGGGTTTAAGCATGATGGAAGGCCCTTTCCGGCAATGAGCGAGAAAGACAAGGAAGATGCAAGGAAGGTCTACGCAATGGTAGCAAACATCGATGAGAACATCGGGAAGCTACTCAGGAAGCTGGAAGATCTGAAACTATCGGAGAATACAATAGTTGTCTTCATGACTGATAACGGCCCACAGCAACGTAGATATGTTGCAGGAATGAGGGGCATCAAAGGTTCAGTTTACAATGGAGGTATCAGAGTTCCTTGTTTTATCAGATACCCCGGTCTTTTAAAAGAAAGTGGTGAAGTGGGAATAAACACGGCATATATTGATATAATGCCAACGATAGCTGAATTATGCCACGCCGGATTACCCACTGACAGGATTATTGATGGCAAAAGCCTTGTACCTTTAATAACAGGGAAAACCAGGGAATGGCAGACCCGGCCGATTTTCTTCTACTGGACGAGAAAATATCCGGAATTCTACAATAATGTTGCTCTTCTGAAGGGTAACTATAAGCTTGCAGGGCATGTAGCATATGATTCTGACATTAACGGGTTTGAGCTTTTTGACATATCAAAAGACCCGTACGAACAGAATAATATAGTAGGGGAAAGAGCCGACGTTGCCATTAACCTGAAAGATGATCTTGATAAGTTATTTAAGGAATTGGTCAATTCTCCCAACCTGACAGATCCTCCGTATGCTGTTCTGGGCAGCAATCATGAAAATCCTCTCTTTCTCAGCAGGAATGATGCTGACGGTGAGCGGGGCATATGGGACCAGGAGGAGGTGAACGGAAAGTGGCGGGTCAGATTTACCGAAGGAGATTATAACCTGAAATTCAGGTTTGTGAAACCGGTAAAAGGCAAGGGGCAGATGATACTGGAGACCAGGTCATTTATAAATCAGAAAATAAACACGATTGATCAGGCTGTCGAGATCGAAATGAATGGGATCCACTTCCCGGAAATGGAGTGCGATCTTGTGCCTTATTACCTTGTCGACTCGAAAAGTATATTCCCTTTCTGGGTTGAGGTTGAGAGGATAAAGTGAATAAATTACTAACTTTGGCTGTCAGACTCATAAATATTATTGCCTGAAAAATGAAGCCATACATATTAGCAGAGTCCAACTGGAAAACTGTTAAAGAACTGAAAGTCGAACTGGTCATTCTTCCATGGGGCGCCACGGAGGCTCATAACTATCATTTGCCCTATTCAACCGATAACATAATGGTTGAAAGTGTTGCTAAGGACTCAGCAAAACTTGCATGGGAAAAGGGTGGTAAAGTGATTGTTCTGCCGACAATTCCTTTTGGAGTAAATACAGGTCAGCTTGATATTAAGCTGAATATTAATATGAATCCCAGCACCCAGATGGCCGTTCTTACTGATGTTGCTGATGTACTTAACCGTCATGGTATTTTAAAGTTTATGATACTTAACGGACATGGGGGAAATGATTTTAAACAGATAATAAGAGAGCTTGGCTTTAAGTTTCCAAAGATGTTCATATGCTGCTGCAACTGGTACCAGTCTTTTGAAAATTCTGATTACTTCGAGGAGAGCGGAGGCCATGCTGATGAAATGGAGACCAGCATGATGCAATTGATTGCCCCGGGGCTTTTACTGCCTTTGACTGAAGCAGGGAAAGGAGAGGGGAAAAAGTTCAGAATTAAAGCTTTGAATGAAAAATGGGCCTGGGCTGAGAGAAAATGGACCCAGATAACCAAAGATACCGGTATAGGAAATCCATCGAAAGCTACTCCTGATAAAGCTAAAAAGTGCTATGAAGACGTTATTACTAAAATAGGGAACCTGATGCTTGAATTATCGCAGGCAGATATTAATAATATGTATAAATAGTAGTTTCATAAAAACATGTTATAAAACATATATTCAAGTAATTATAGAATAGTTAGTACTTAAAGAAAACAGATTAATGAAAACTTCAAGAAGAACATTTATCAAAACAGGGGCCCTGGTCACTGCCGGTGCCGCCCTGTTAAGGAACCAGGTATTTGCCTCGGCTCCTAAAACTTCTATAGTGGGGCTTCAGCTTTACTCCATACGCGATGAGATGAAGAAGGACCCTCTGGGGTCACTTAAGGAAGTGGCAAAAATGGGATATGTTTATGTAGAGCATGCCAATTATGTGGATGGTAAGTTTTATACCTATGCTCCAAAAGAATTCAGAAAGATACTTGACGATCTTGGTCTAAAGATGGTAAGTGGTCATACTGTTTTTGGAAAAACCCACTGGGATGCTTCGAAAAAGGATTTTTCTGATTCGTGGGAAAAGCTTGTTGATGATGCAGCAATCCTGGGCCAGAAATATGTTGTAAGCCCTTCGATGGACATGACCATGAGAAATAAGTATGAGGATTTTAAAGGTTATATGGATATTTTTAATAAGTGTGGAGAGCTGTGTAACAAGCAGGGTATGAAATTCGGTTACCACAACCACTCGTTTGAATTCGCTGAATCGCTTAATGGTGAAAAACTATTCGATATCATGATGAAGAGTATGGATCCTAAGCTTGTTGTTGTTCAGCTTGATATGGGAAACCTTTACAATGGAGGTGCAATTGCACTCGATGTGGTTAAACAGTATCCGGGAAGGTTTGAAAACCTTCATGTTAAGGATGAAATTGAGGCACCGGCAGGCAGCGATGAAAAATATGAGAGCACCATCATAGGAGAAGGAATTGTAAATACCAGAGAGGTTACTGACCTTGCTACAAAGATAGGTGGTGCCCAGGTATATATAATTGAACAGGAGTCATACCAGGGCAAGACACCTATGGAATGTGTCAAAAAAGACCTTGAGATTATGAAGATGTGGGGTTATGTTTAATACCTCACTTCAGTCCACAATTTCAGAATGATAGTCCTGTAATGACTTTACTTTATATTCACCATTCTGCCTCTCTCTGATACCTTTGGCAGAGGAGAGAGCTGCAGAGGTGGTAGTAATATAAGGGATTTTGTATTTGATGGCATTCTTCCTTATATAGGAGTCATCGTATTCGCTGAGACGGCCAGCCGGTGTATTGACAACCAGGTCTATTTCATGGTTTTTAATAGCATCAACTATATTGGGCCTTCCTTCATGAACCTTCAGAATGGGAGTGGCTTCAATTCCGTGCTTTGCAAGAAAGTCCCTTGTACCTCCGGTTGACAGTATTTTGAATCCCATATCCCTGAAATTTTGTGCAGCTTCAATTATCTTATCCTTGTCACGGTCAGCTATTGTTATCAGGACGGTTCCGTTTACCGGAAGAGGGGTTGAAGTTGCCTCCTGCGCTTTGAAAAACGCCATGCCATATGAATCAGCCATTCCAAGTACTTCACCTGTCGATCGCATTTCTGGTCCAAGCAGAGGATCGATTGCCGGGAACATATTGAATGGGAATACAGCTTCCTTCACTCCATAGTGATTTATTGTCCTCTTCTTCAGATTAAAAACGGAGAGCTTCTGTCCGAGCAAAATTTTTGTGGCGATTGTTGCCATACCGATATTGCACACTTTTGATACCAGGGGAACTGTACGTGATGCCCTTGGATTGGCTTCCAGGATATAAACAGTATCGTCATAGATAGCATACTGGATATTCATTAGTCCAACTACCTTGAGTTCCATTGCGATCCTTCTGGTATAATCATAGATCGTTTTCTTATGATCTTTCGGGATAATAACCGGCGGAATAACACATGCTGAATCTCCTGAGTGGATCCCTGCATACTCTATATGCTGCATCACCGCAGGAACAAATGCACCAACTCCGTCAGAAATTGCATCAGCCTCAGCTTCAATGGCATCTTCGAGGAACTTATCAAGCAGCAGGGGTCTGTCGGGTGATACGCCGACTGCCCTGGTAACATACTCCTCAAGCATAGCTTCATCAAGTATGATCTTCATTGCCCTTCCTCCCAGCACATACGAAGGTCTGATCATAAGAGGGTAACCTATCCTTCCGGCAATTGCAAGTGCCTGTTCGAGGTTACTTGCCATGCCTGATTCAGGCTGAGGGATCCCCAGCCGGGTTATGACATGCCTGAATCTGTCGCGGTCTTCTGCCAGATCAATGGTTTCGGGTGTGGTTCCAAGTATCTTAACTCCGGCTTCAGCAAGCTCTTTCGCAAGGTTCAGAGGTGTCTGGCCTCCGAACTGAACAATTACACCATCAGGTTTTTCATTGTCGTATATGCTCAGTACATCTTCAGCAGTAAGGGGTTCAAAGTAGAGTTTGTCAGATGTATCATAATCGGTTGATACTGTTTCAGGATTGCAGTTGACCATTATGGACTCATATCCTGCCTCCCTTATTGCAAAGGCTGCATGTACGCAGCAGTAGTCGAATTCAATTCCCTGACCTATCCTGTTGGGTCCGCCTCCGAGAACCATTATCTTCTTCCTGTTGCTGACTTTTACCTTATCGGGGGCGTTGTAAGTTGAATAATAATAGGCAGCATCTTTTACACCACTCACAGGAACAGGTTCCCATGCCTCTTTAAGCCCCAGTGATATCCTTTTTGCCCTGATATCTTTTTCAGGTATTTCCAGTAGTTTAGCCAGGTATTTATCTGCAAATCCATCTTTTTTTGCCTTTATCAGGGATTCATCAGGAAGCATCTTCCCTTTATACTCAAGTATCTGCTCCTCTTCTTTAACAAGCTCTTTCATCTGGGAAATGAACCATTTCTTAATATGGGTCTTCTTGTGAAGTTCTTCAATATCAGCTTCTTTACGCAATGCTTCATACATTATGAACTGCCTTTCGCTTGAAGGATGAGTAAGCATGTTCATAAGTTCATCAAGAGGTTTCTTATTGAAATCTTTTGCAAAACCAAGGCCATAGCGACCTATTTCAAGTGACCGTATTGCTTTCTGCAATGCTTCCTTGTAATTTTTACCAATGCTCATTACCTCGCCTACTGCCAGCATCTGTGTGCCCAGCTTGTCTTCGAGTCCATCGAATTTTTCAAATGCCCAGCGTGCAAATTTTACTACAACATATTCACCTGACGGAGTGTACTTGTCGAGGGTTCCCTCGCGCCAGTAAGGCAGTTCATCAAGTGTGAGTCCACCTGCCAGGAGAGATGAAATGAATGCAATCGGAAATCCGGTGGCCTTTGATGCGAGGGCCGATGAACGGGATGTTCTTGGGTTTATCTCGATCACAACCACCCTGCCGGTTTTGGGATCATGGGCAAACTGGACATTTGTTCCGCCGATAACTTCAATTGCCTCCACAATATCATATGAATATTTTTGGAGCCGTTTCTGCAGATCAGGAGCTATTGTAAGCATGGGTGCAGTGCAGTATGAATCGCCGGTATGCACCCCCATTGCATCAACGTTCTCAATGAAACAGACTGTAATCATCTGATTCTTAGAGTCCCTGACTACTTCAAGTTCAAGCTCTTCCCAGCCAAGGACCGATTCTTCGATCAATACCTGGTTTACTATGCTGGCTGATAGTCCTCTGCTGGCAATGGTTCTCAATTCCTCGAGATTGTAAACCAGTCCACCGCCTGTTCCTCCCATTGTGTATGCAGGTCTTATCACTACAGGATATCCGAGTTCTGCAGCCACCTTTTCAGCATCTTCAACATTATTTACAGCTTTACTTTTGGGCATTTCGATACCCAGCCTGGTCATTGTCTCCTTGAAAGCTATCCTGTCCTCACCTCTTTCAATGGCATCTATATTGACACCGATGACCTTTACATTATATTTATCAAGTACTCCCTTTTTTGCAAGCAGAGATGAGAGGTTAAGTCCGGTCTGACCGCCAAGGTTTGGCAGCAGTGCATCGGGCCGTTCCTTTTTTATTATCTCCGTGAGTGCATATTCATTCAGAGGCTCAATGTATGTTGCATCGGCAATTCCGGGATCAGTCATGATCGTAGCAGGATTTGAATTGACCAGTACTATCTTGTAACCCAGTGACCGGAGCGCCTTACAGGCCTGAGTTCCGGAATAATCAAATTCACAGGCCTGTCCGATGATGATCGGCCCTGAACCTATTATCAGTACTTTTTTAATATCCTCACGACGTGGCATAGGCTTAAATTTATGTGGCAGTACAATATAAAAAATCAAATTGTAAGGCGATAAGTCAGGTATAATAAAATATTCTATAAGTTATTAACCGCAAAAAAAAAGCTATCCTTTGCGGGATAGCCTTTATGGGAAATCTGAAATTTATTTTTCGAATGTATATCCCATAATTTCTGTTGGCTTGAAAACAGTCATCTGTTTAGCGACCATTTTATCATAGATCATTCCGTTTGTTCCGAAAAGTATAGATTTTGCATCATAACCAAGGAGCCTTAGATAGGCTGAAAGGAACGCACTGGTCTGGCCTGTATAGCAATATACAGCAATTGGTTTATCCGCAGGTAGTGTTTTAAGACCGGCAGCCAACTTTATTGATTCTTTCGGGGTATACTGTGCAGCTCCGGTAATATGACCGGGGTCAGTATATTGTGCTTCGGGCCAGTAATTAACTATATAATATCCTGAGAGGTTACCGAAGAGAGTCTGGGTATTAACTGATGCAGGAGTAAACCCTTCGGTGAGCAGAACAGCCACTCTGGCTTCAAGAATCTCCTGTCCTGTTGTTTTTCCGGTTGACAGTACCGGCATTTCTCCTGCTGTATTCTTTGCTGTTGCAGTAGCAGTAAACTGTGTCTGATAAGCATTACCGCCGGCTATTGCTGTATTCCATTTGCCTGCAAAATCTGAATGCCATGCACACATTCCCCATTTCATTGAAAATGCTTTGTCATAACCCATTAGTCTGAGCAGTGAAGTTGCAAAACCAGCTGTCTGTCCGGTATAACAAACCACAGCAACCTTTGTATATGAGGAAAGGTTGACTCCTTTAATATGTGTAAGGATATCGGCAAGAGCTACATTATGTGCATTCTTGATATGACCGAGAGCAAAATCAGTTGCTGACCGTATGTCAATAATACAAACCTGGCTGGTTTCATTAAGTGTTTTTACTTCACTTGCAGCTATAATAGAAGGCATGTCGGAATTTACATAATCCTTATGCAATGGAGATTCTGTAGATTCCAGATATGCTGCAAGAACTTCGGATTCATTGATAGGATCTTCCTTGTCTTTTTCACAGGAATTAATAAAAATGGATAAAAGAAGAAGAAGCAGGTAATAATTCTTTCTGATCATAATGGTTGTTTTATTTAGTTTAACAATTATTTATTTGGTTTTATTAAAAAGAAGATCAATTGAACCAGCCTGAAGGTAATTTGCCATCAACTGTTATTCCGGTTGTAGCGTTAAGCTCCCAGCTGTTCAGGTTTTCACGGAAAAGATAAAGGGTCTTGTTTACAAGCACATTACCCTCTTTTCTGATGTGGCATCTTGAAGTACAATTTCCTCCATCACTAATCTTAGTCCTGTCTGTCCATCTCTGGATATTATGGGGAGTGGCATAATTGAATGTTGGTAATGAGTTGAAATTTGAGTACTCGGCTACACCATACTCCTTCCAGTTATCAGGAGCTGCAAGAGTTCTTCTTACAAGAGTGAAATCATAACCGGTTTTAATATCAGGAATTGGATTTGCAGCAATTTTGAAATCCATGTAGGCAGGAATCCTGGCCCCTTCACCATGAATATGACAGCTTCCACAATTGTTATAGTTTTGCGAATGACAGACCTGACAGTTAAAGCTTTCATAATGAATTGAATGGTAAGTATTTTTCTTGGCAATCCCTGTATGACAATCATCACATTCCGGAAGCTTATTGTAAGCATACCTCTGCTCAACCTTTGTTCCGTCACCATGCAGTTCTGCTCCTTCATGGCAATCAGTACACTTGAATCCTTTAGCGGTGAGATGAACATCAGGGACTGTTCCGGAAGCAACACCCATATAGGCATGACCGCCCCGCGAAGAGTGACATGTAACACATACACCAACCATATCAGGTTCTTTTGTGAACATGTGTCCTTTAGCAAGGCCTCCCCCTCCGATCAATGGACGTACTACATGACAGTTACCACATGTACCATGGCAGGTGGCACAGTTTTTATTATATCCCTCGGTCTGATGGGCTGGCAATTTATCAAAATCACCAGAACCGGAATAACCGCTTCTGATTGCAACTTTCCTTTTCTGCCCCATTCCATTGTGCAGGCTTGATGCAAAATTCGTGGAGATTTCTTTATGGCATGTTCCGCAACTCTCTTCAGCAACTGCTGACGGATGAGCTATAAATGTTCCTGAATGGGCTTTATCCTTATCTGATGATTTGTCATCCCCATTATGACATCCTGCACAGCCAATTTCATAATGTCCGGAACTCTTAAACTCTGTGAACCCGTCTCCTCCCATATACACTCTGTCGTAAGGTTCATAATAGGGAGCATCACCTCCGCATCCACTGGCAGGTGGTTCTGTATCAGGTGAATAAACTTTTTGAAGCATCGCATAGTCGGTATGGCAGGTCTCACATGAGTTAACCTCAATACCATGGATATTATCTTTTTCTTTGCAGCCGCCCATAGTTAAGATGACAATACATGATAACAATACTGATTTTAAATAATTATTCTTCATTCAAAATTGTTTTAAGCAGATCATTTTTCACTGGCGAAAATAGACTATTCAAACTAATTGTTAATAAAATAACAGCAGTCGCGCATGTTGTTTTAATATGATTCTTAACATAAATCAAACTGATCCAGATCAGTAACTCAAGTCTTATTTTACTATTTTTGCAAAAACAAAAATGTGTCAATGAACAACAAAACTTATTTTTCAGGATGTTCAATAAGTATGCACCAGTGCAGGTGCTTTGATACTCTGACAGAGAATGAAAAAAAGCTTGTAGAAAAGAACTCAGTTTCAATTAGTTATAAAAAAGGAGAAGTGATATGCAAGAGAGGTAGTTTTGCATCACATGTCATGTATCTTGAGAGCGGATTGGCAAAAGTTTACATTGAAGATGGTGTTAATACTCTGGTATTAAAGATATTACCTGAAAAAAACCTACTGGGTCTTGCATCTGTTTCAGATGATTTTAAAACATTTGAATATTCCGTTATGGCTTATATTGATTCTGAAATCCTTCAGATTGATATTGGGACATTCAAAAAACTACTGGTTCAGAATCCTGTATTTGCCAAAGAAGTGATAGATATTCAGAATGCAAACAGTGTTCAGATTTATGGACGATTTTTCTGTCTCACCCATAAACAGTCATTCGGGCGTCTTGCTGATATCCTTTTATGTTTATCCGACAGAATATTCAAAAAAGATGAATTTGAGCTTCCGCTGTCAAGAAAGGAACTTGCTGAGCTATCCGGTTTGAGCTCAGAGACAGTTATCCGGATGCTGAAAGTGTTCCGGCAGGATAGTCTTATCGGAATTGAAGGTAAAATGTTTAAGTTGCTTGACAGGGAGAAGATGAAACAGATAAGTGAAACAGGTTGACCCTCAGTAAATATGATAACTTTTTTTAAAATATTTCCGCATATTATTGTGATTACGATTGCTATATTCAGTAAGTTATTGCCTTTACAGTCTCAGCCATACAGTGATAAAAGGCCGGTGGCAAACCTGAGAATGGATGCTAAGGATACCGGTATCGTTCTGAAGCATGGTGACGGACCCGGCCCCACCTATAATAAAATAATAACATTCTAATGAATTTATCATTTCCTGTTATGAGGAAGATATCTTTGCCTTTATTTATTATTCTATTTATAACTAATTCATCTATAGTATTTTCAGGTCCCCCGGATTCGACAATTAGCTTCTTTCCTGAGAACCGGATCTACCCTGTGATTTTCCTTGATCCCCTGGAATGTCAGATAATGAGCGGATCTTACTTATTAAGCCAGTCAGGCAAGAACCTTAGTCTCTACTCAACTGTAAATATGGGATTCACATTGCCCGTTATAGCCGGGAGAGGCAAGAAGGTAGCATGGGAATTGAATTTTGGCACTGCAATTTTTTCACAGTTCGATCTGATAAAAAAGGATGACGGAACCTGTCTGGCCGGTTTAATGAACAATGATTTCAAGCTGAGCGGGGATCTTACAATCAGGAAAAATAACAATCTTCTGAGACTTCGGACATATCATCTCTCTTCACATCTTGGAGATGATTATCTTCAGCGGTATTCCGATACTCTGACAAATGATAAGTCGGCGAACTATGAGCAGGCTGACCTGACATACATGGGAAAATATGGAAATAATTACTGGTATGCCGGCGCAGGTTATATCTACACAATACATGTTTTCAGGGAAAGATTTTCTATCCTGTCAGGGGGAGTATTGAATTTCAGGGAAGAAAACCCGGTAAGTTATTTCACGGGTATTGACATTAAAATTCTGGCTGAAAACGATTTTTATCCCGATATCCGGACTGCCTTCGGAATTAATTTAAATCGTAAATCTGAACCCCTGATACGGATCTGGGCTGAGTACTGCTCAGGCAAACTTCCGTACAGTACAATAGATTACGGCAGGGTTAACTGGTTTGGAATGGCAATGGCACTGAACATAATTAAATAATTATTGGTGAAGGCCGGGCAGCGAGCCTGAAAAGAAATAGCATCAGGAAGATTACTAATCCAATAATCTGTAGAACTCCAGAGATATTTTGTCTTTCAGGGAGATAGCGTTCCTGTCCTTTCTGATGAAATTATTCCAGACTATTACGGAAGCTGTGAAAATTATAACAGTAGCAACAGCAACTTTTAAAAGATATGGTGCTATACTGATGAAGTGCCTGATCCTCCGGTTTAATTTATTGAGGAATGTTTCCATATGGTCTCCCGGAGGAGCATAATTACCAAATTCATCTTTGTTTTCGCGGATGAATTTTTCGATAGGATCTTCGCTGCGCATTACCATGATGGGTTTTATTTAAAGACCGGAACAAACTCAAAATGATGCATAAAATTCATTTTCATTGATTTAAAGTTAGTCGTTCATCTCAAATTTGTTTCTTAAACAGGTAATATGCCGGTACTCCTGCCGCTACAGTAAGTAAAGCAATGGATGATTCCAGAGGCCTTTCAAGAAAAGAGAGACTTAATATTAATACTCCGGTTGTTACATATAATATCTGCGAATACGGATATCCTGGAAGCCTGAGACCATACGGGAATTTCTTCCTTGATCTGAAAACTCCAATAACAGTCAATATAGGAAATATTCCGAGGGCGAATCCCATATAGGTAAGGACCTGCTCAAAAGTTCCTGAAAGAGTAAGAATTATGGCAATAATCCCCTGCAGAATTATTGAATTGGAGGGAACATGGAACCTGGGATGCAGCCTGCTGACGGATTTGAAAAATAATCCATCTTTTGCCATTGCATAATATACTCTTGGTCCGATAATAATAAAAGCGCTCAATGAAGAAAAAAGAGCAAATGCGATAAGCAGTGAAAAGAGTATTTCAGCAGTTTTCCCGAAAAGGTTTCCCATGGCCAGTCCTCCGACAGAAATTACACCTCTCATGTCAGCTGGCTCAATACTGTAGATATATAATGCATTCAGGCCCAGATAGAGAAGCATTACTATTCCGGTACCTGTAATTAATGAGAGGGGCAGGGTTTTTGCCGGATCCTTAATCTCAGCCCCCAGGTAGGTGGAGGCATTCCATCCGCTGTATGCAAACATGATCCACATTAGTGAAAGTCCGATAGTCTTCAATCCCCCCGGACCGGAAGAAACTCCGGTATCTGCAGAAAAATTGCCAATGCTTCCGTTTCCCCGGAGAAATCCCGCCAGAAGCAGAAACATGATGAGAGCTACCTTGAGAATTGTGAGGATATTCTGAACTGGTGCACCGTATTTTAATCCGAAAAAATGAATTGAAGTAAAAATCAATATAACGCTGATAGAAAGAAAAGTCTTTGTGGCAGAAGGATCCATTATCCCGGTGGTTTCAAGCCACACCGGGATTACAGGAAGGGCCCTGCAGAAATATTCGCTGAAGCCCATTGCCGAAGCTGCAATAGGAGCTGAAAAACCTACAGTGAACGATACCCAGCCGCTGAGAAATCCAAATAATGGATTATAAAGTTCTGACAGGAAATGATATTCACCTCCCGATCCGGGCATTGATGCCCCAAGCTCTCCGTAAGAAAGAGCACCACAAAGCGCTATAACTCCTCCTGCAAACCATAGTGCCAGCATTAAAAGCGGATCATTCAGCCCCGACATGAGCAAGCCTGATGTTGTGAATATCCCTGCACCTATCATATTTGCCATAACGATATTTGTGGCAGGGAAGAGCCCCAGTTTCCTTTGCAGGTTATTTGAGGTCATGCCGGGAATAGTTATTTCGCTGCTCTCTTGTAACTTATCAGCATACCTGCACCCTGTGTGTTCAGCGTGCTTTCGTAATTACTCAGGCTCTCAATATATTCCAGATACGACTGCAAATAATTTCTTCGGGATATATTATGTGTGGCATAACAGCCTCCGACAATAAATTTTGGATCAATATCAATAAAGTAGTTTTTAAGCCAACCCTTGTCTGCATCGCTGAAGACAAAATCAAACGGACCTTTTAACTCCTTTACAAGAGAGTGGGCATCAGCCAGCCTTGCATCAATGTATTCCGGAAGGCCGGCCTTTTTGAAATTCTCAACGGCAATTTTATGTCTCTCTGCATCGATTTCAATTGTTATGAGTTTTCCTCCGGTTTTACTCAGGGCCCAGGCAATGTAAATTCCTGAGTAACCTGTTGATGTTCCGATTTCAAGGGCATTTTTGTAATTACCCTTAATAACCAGATCATAAAGTAATTTTCCATCAGATTCCGGAACATTCAGGTCGTGCCATCGGCCTGACTGTTCTGCAAGGAATTTTTCCACTCTTTTGTCAAGATCAGGATTTTTTTTGAGGTCCTGGCTGTTCAGAGTTAACGGAAAAACTGCTGCTGCAATGAGCAGGAACAAAACGCTGTAAATTTCTTTAAATCTCTTCATAATCATTATGTTTTCTGATACAAAAATACAATGGATAACAAATGTAAATGATTTTGTTATCCGAAAAAACCATTACTGACAGATTAACAACCGAAATATCCTGATTGTTGTGTCAGAATTATTAAATCCGCTTATATTAGCAAAGTATCAAAACTAATAGATTATGAAAGCAAATGACCGACTTTTTCAGAGATTACTGCTAACACTGCTCATTTGCATAGTATTCTCAAATATTGTTGCCGGCCAGCTTTATGAATGGCGCGGACCTGATCGCACCGGGATCTATAATGAAACCGGGTTACTGAAGAAATGGCCCGATGGAGGACCAAAACTTATATGGGAATCTCAGGGGATGGGATATGGCTTTTCATCACCGACTGTCACCGAGGATGCTGTCTATGTTACCGGCAGGAAAGAGTCCAATGATGTTCTGGTTGCCCTTACCCTTGAAGGAAAAAAGAAATGGGAGGTTATTTACGGAAAAGCATGGATGACCAATCATGATGGCACCAGATGTACTCCCACATTTTACAATGGGAATATTTTTCTTATCAGTGGCAGCGGAGATATTGTCTGTGTGGGTTCCGACGGAAGAATAAAATGGTCGAAAAACCACTATGCCTTATATGAAAGCAAGCCGATAATGTTTGGTATTTCAGAATCACCTCTTGTTGTTGATAATATGGTAATTGCATCACCCGGAGGAAAGAAGGCATCGGTGGTTGCTTTTAATACAGCTGATGGAAAGGTTGTTTGGGAAGCTGAACCCATAGAAGCCCTGCCTCAGTATGTAAATCCAAAGCTCATTGAATATGCCGGAAAGAAAATGATTGTTACAGTAATGGGTACAAACATATTTGCAATTAATGCAAAAGATGGTAAGATCATATGGAAAATGGATTATGTCAATATTAATGCAGGGCCGGAGCGAGGTTATAAAAACCATGCAATGACTCCAACGTACAGAGATGGTCATATACTTATTGCAAACGGATATAAATGGGTAGCCCTGAATTTGAAACTCTCAGCTGATGGGAACTCTGTAAGCACTGTCTGGGAGAACAGAAACTTCGATCCCCAGCTTGGGGGAGTTGTACTTCTGGGAGATCATATATACGGATCAACTCATCAGGTGCAGCCGACTGACTCATGGGCATGTGTCGACTGGAATACCGGGAAGATCCTGTGGACATCTAAATGGCATAGCAAAGGTTCGATTATAAGTGCTGACGGAATGCTATATATGTATGAAGAGAAATCGGGACATGTCGCCCTGTCAAATCCAAATCCTGCGAAACTGGATATAGTGAGTGAATTTCAGATCACAAAGGGAGAAGGTCCATTCTGGGCTCATCCAGTGATCAACAAAGGCAAGTTGTATATCAGGCATGGCGATTATATTATGGCTTATCAGGTTAAATAAATCAGGTTTCATTTTTAATTTTAAATAATCATTAGTGTCCGATTAAAAGTATGAGATTCTTCGCTTCGCTCAGAATGACAATTACTTAGGGAGTTTTAGGTGGAGGAGGTGGTTGGCTGCACAGCAGCCAACCACCTCCTCCTTAAAAACACTATTACCTGTCATTCTGAGCGAAACGAAGTGAAGCGAAGAATCTCATGGTTGATTCATATATTATCCGTTTATTAGTGATAAATTATCAGATTATCCTTAAATAGATTTTTCCCGGCTCGCTCTTTTCAGAATCCGGAATGATTCTGAACTTTTTATATTCCTGGAATGTAAGCTTCCCTTTCTTCCGTGTTATCAAAACAAGATCAAGCATTTCATTCTCAGTGTCAGGGACACTGAATTCACATCTTATATCAAGATGTTCTCCGAGTGTCAGCTCAATATTCCTGATATCGTTTGCCAGAAGTTTTCCCTGGCTCTCCAGTCGTACTTCAACCTGAACACTCTCATCAGTGAAACAATCATTATAGAGGATCAGATTGCGTGTTTCAGTTGTTCCTGCCTTCAGGTCGGGATACAACTTTTTTCTTATTACATCAATTCCCAGATCATCATAATCCTTATCGAACAAAGCCACCGGAGAAAAACTGTTCTTCAGGTTCAGATGTACTTCAGTAAGGGTGTCTGCTGTCCATGCCCAGTCGAGCGTGTACGGCATCATCTGTGCTGCATTGATATACCTTAAACCCCGGCACCAGGTACCATGCCACCACTCCTTACCATCGGTATTGCCAAAGAGGAATTCACCGAAGCTCGATGGTTTTGTCTTAGATATGAGAGTGTCCCAGCTGTAAATACTACCCGTTACAGTTTTACCCACGCCTTCCGGGTAATGGTCGCTGTAGAAATCATCACCGATATCAAAATCTCCTTCCGCTATTACAGGCCTTGTTGGATCAACAGCGCGTATACTGTCTGCAAGAGTCTTTAATTGTTTGTCAGAGAACCATTTGAGCCAGTCGCGGCCGATTTCGTTTTCGGAACTCCACATTATTACTGATGGGTTATTGCGACGGTCTCTGACCCATGGATTGAGCCAGGTCAGTGCATTTCTGAAATAGACTTCGTTATTTGACTTTAAGATATAGTCACGTGCATACATTGGAGATTCTTCAACAACCAGCAGACCGCGTTCATCGGCAATTTCAATGATTCTTTTTGATGGTGGCTGCTGATGAAAACGGACGCACTGAATGTTCATTGCCTGCAGCCTGTCGATGGTTTGATTCCAGGTTTCTGTAGAGATATATTTATATCTGCCCCTGTTATAACCCTGTCCGTGGGTGTTGATACTTGTCCCTCGCAGATTTAACCGGTGGCCGTTAAGCATAAGCTTTGTACCCTCAATCCATATCTCGCGAAACCCGAACCTTCTGCGCTCTTCATCAATCAGCTCAGACTTGCCTGTATTACCCTTTATTATCTTACTTGTAAGGAAATACAGGTTTGGTGTTTCAGGATTCCAGGGTTCAGGATTGACCCATGCAGATTTCACCTGAACCATTTTCTTTTCACCGGGCCGGAGAACAATTTTTTCACTTTTCAGGCTGAGTTCAATCTTTGAATTTCCATTATCCCGGATCTCGCCCTGAAGTTCTATTTCCTGTTTTGCTGGCGATTGATTTACAAGATAATAATTAACAATCAGATTCTTATTTCTCCATGAGGTTTGAATGAAGGCTTCTTCAATGTAAACGGTTCCATAAGCTCTCAGCCAGGTATCGAAAATAATTCCCCACCGGCTTTCCTGTCCATACCAGCCTACAGGCCATTGAGGATAGCCGTTTGCATCAACAATCGGGGAGTGACTGCCTCCTTTTACCAATACCTTTAATCTTCCTGTTTTACCGGGTTTAATGAGATCAGTAATATCAACTGTGAATGGAGTCCATCCGCCGATGTGGGTTTGAAGCAGCTTATCATTAAAATAGACCTCAGCGATATAATTAACTCCTTCAAACTCAATTTTGATTATCTTGTTTTTCCAGGCTTCGGGAATAGTTACTTCTCTTTCGTAGATACCAATGGTTGTGGAGGGCAATAATACTTCACGTACTGTTTTCTCACCCCTGTCATTTGTATATTCGCGGCTTACCTTTTTAGTAAAACCGGGTGCAGCGTCCCAGAACTCCGGGACCGGAATAGTTGATTTTTCTCCGGCTTCAGTAGTAAAACTCCAGACGCCGTTAAGGGATAACTGTTCACGCAGGGCAGGTGCCTGAGAAAAAACCGGACAGCAGCATAGAAATGCCAGTCCAATTATACAGCGAGCATTAATTAGTATTTTCCTCATTTAAATATTCATTCAATGTTATTTACTGACTTTAATTTTATATGGTTCGTAAGACATCCAGTCAATTTCAAGTTCATATTTATCGAGAGGTTTTTCAATAGAATTAGGATTTGTCTGAACCGGCCAGTTATTTGTATGCCAGAAATTCAGCCTGTATTTAGTATGATTCTGTGGTATCCCAAGCTGGCTGCCCTGGTAATCCCAGAGAATAACAGTATCAGCGGTCCGGGGATGGATAATCCACCACCTTAACCGGTTCGGATACCAGTCGAAGCCGTAAGTATAAAACTGTTTTGCAGCATTATATCCTTCAATTGCCGGAACTGTTTCCGGCTGATTCTGAGCCCCTTCCAGCTTTATGCGTTCCCCCTCATGGCCTGCACGGTATGATGTGCTGTAAATTGTTCCCGTTGCAAGATTCAGTGTGCGGCCTATTCTCTCAAGTTTACCCCTTGGACCAGTCCAGGTTCCTATGTAGATAATTTCAGGATCAGCAATGAGCCATTCATAATCAATCTCACTCAGGCCCGGATCACTATCCATATGATAGGTGAAATACCCAACGACAGCACCGACATTCGGCTGTATTTTGCTTACATCAGGAACTTTGATCCGGGCTGCATAAGTTCCGAAATGGGTAAAGTTCTTTGAAACTATTTCCGGACCTTTTCCGGCTCCTGCAGGATCATCAGGATCAATCATGAATTTCAGAATAGTTGTTCCCTGTTCACTTTTTGATTCAGATGCAAATTCGTACCGGAGATCTGTGCCACTTTCTTTATGGTTTGGATTGAAGTATCTGGATGAGGATTTTTTGAAATCCTCAAAAAACTTCCCATGGTGTTTATCCTTTTTTGCTGAAACTGTAACAAGGATAACTAAAACTGATGCTGCAAAGAAGATCCTTTTCATTTGATTAATTTCATTATTGTTATTAATTAAAACTATCTGATATTCCAATTTCCAAGGTAAATTACAAATAAAATAAGAATGAGAAATACAATTTCAATTTTAATTGATCATTCCACCAGGCAAATATTTTGATTTTGAGCAAATTCAGACTAATTTTGATATTGGTATATCCTTAAGAAGGAATTGATCTTTGTTCATCTCATACACATTATGGGTAAATCAGCTATTAATTCCTGCAATATGAAATTCAAACCCTGGCTCAATTCATTGAGCAGACTTTGTATACTCATTTGCGTAATATTAATTGTATTACCTCTATCAGGTCAGCAACCCGGATCGCCTGTTATAATCTGGGAAGATCCGGTACTGACTGATTCAAAAACCAATCAAAGTGCCGTCAATATTAAAGCAAGGATCGAATCTAAATTTGAGCTGCAGAATGTAGAGGTTCTGGTAAACAATGTTCCTGTAAGGTCAGAGAAACGGGAACTGACAATTATTGCAGACAAGGCCAGCTATTCATTTACTCAAAGCATTTCTCTGCAACCCGGAAAGAATAACATTGTTATCCTGGCAGCCAATGCAAAGGGTGTGACCTATTCAGGCAAACGTGTTATTAATCTGCTTTTTGGTGCTGTTCCTGAAATCAAGATAGTAAATCCGGCTCTAAAGGATAGTCTGAATATTATTGGTACGGTACTCGTCAGGGTGGAGATTATTTCGCGCACTGCCTTAAGGGATTACAGGATGATACAGAATGGAAAATCTTTGACAATCCTGAGTGTGGAGCGACCCGTCCGAAAAGATAGTATCACATACATTTTTGAAAAGAAGCTTGAACTCCAGAATGGTTCAAATATTATTTCTGTTGAGGCAGAAAATATAATCGGAACCGGAAGCTCGGGTGAACGCAATATATTATTCAGCAGGGAACCGACTGTAAAATGGATTTTACCTTCTTCTCTCAATAATTTCACTAACTCCGAAGTTTATACTGTCAGGGCAGAAATCGTCACTCTGTTTGAACTTCAAAATGCCCTGGTAAATCTCAACGGTGCGTTATTACCTGAAGATAAAGGAGAAATATCGAAGGTGAATGAGGGGAAATATATATTTGAAAAAAACATTCATCTTGCACCGGGTAAGAACAGCATTTTCATACAGACAGGAAATGCTAAAGGTCTTGCCACTTCATCATCAAGGTTTGTAGGCTACCTTTTTCCTGTGGTCAGCATGGTCTATCCTTCGTACAGGGATAGTATTATGACCTCAGGTTCAATACTTCTTAAAGCTGAAATTGATTCCAAGACTCCTTTGCAATCAGTGAGATTATATCTTAACGGGAAAGTGGTTTTTGGGGAACCTTCAAAGAAACCTGTGCAAAAAGATAGTGTAACATATTTGGTGGAAAGCCAGTTACAACTGCAGGCCGGGACAAATACAATATATCTTGAAGCAAAAAACACTCTGGGCAAATCAGGATCGGAAAAGCAAAAGATCATCTGGCAGGTTGAACCATTTGTACTATGGGTCACCCCATCTTCCGATAATACAACTATACCATCAGGAACAGTCAATATCAAGGCCAGTATCAAATCAAAATTCGATCTGCAGAGCGTAAGGGTAAATCTTAATGATTCTATACTGACTGATGAAGGCGGAGTTATCACCAGGGTGGATAATGATAACTATACCTATGAAAGAAATATCAGGATTAATCCCGGACAGAATACCATACAATTAGATGCCGGTAATGCAAAAGGTATTGGCTATTCAAAAAGCCTTAAAGTTGTCGGGAAACCTGGTCTTGCATCAGAAATTAAACCAGTTTCCCGCGTTGTCCCTGAATTACCGGTGCTTTCATGGAAGAATCCTTTAACAGAGAGGAGTGAAGTTAACCAGCCTTCACTTGATATCAGGATGGATATTGGATCGAAAGAGAAACCTGACAGCATAACTGTATACTTAAATGGCAAGGTGCTGGAGAAATCGGCAGGATTGAACAGGGTGGAGAAGGAAAATGGCAGCTATGTTTTCAAAAGTAACATTATGCTCAATCCCGGTGACAACTCGATATATTTGACAGCAAGAAATATTGCAGGGACGGTGCGATCAAAAGAACTGAATGTAAAATATACAGTCCCTGTGGTTGCAGCTGTTGCACCACCGGAAACTAAACCTGATTCAGTTCCTGTTATGATGGCAGCAGTTATAAGCAAGGTGACTCCTTCATCACCTGATATAACCTGGATTACACCATCGAGGCCAAAATCCGATATAGATCAGAACTCGGGAACCATAAGAGCAAGGATAAAGTCGCATGAAAATCTTCAGTCGTTGCTTGTTTATGTTAATGGAACAGCATCCGAAGAGTTAAGTAAGGTATTGGCCTCGGATACCCAGGGTGAGTATCTTATTGAGAAAGTAATTAATTTTCAACCCGGTGAGAACAATATTTATCTGGTTGCATCAAATACTGCAGGGACAAGCAAATCGGAGATCCGTTACCTGACCAACCCTCCGACCAATCCTCCGGTTGTAAGCTGGGCTGTGCCTGCAAATCCCAAGGCAATAGTCAATTCAGAAATAATCACCATTGAAGCATGCATCAAAACTGCTACAACACTTAAAACAGTGCAGATTTTTGTGAATGGCGTTCAGCAGGCCAGCGAGATGATGTTTCAAAATCCGCAGACCGGCGACTGCAGTTACAGGTTTAACAAAGAGGTGATCCTTAAGGAGGGCGATAACAGCGTATTTATAATAGCATCGAACTTTGCCGGGAGTACAAATTCAGAAAGAAGGCTGATAAGGTTTGAGCAGGCTATGACGACTGAAAAACGGCTGGCGCTTGTTATTGGCAACGCTGATTATGGCAGTTCGAATATTCTGAAAAATCCTGTCAATGATGCAAATCTTATTGAAGGCACTCTTAAGAACCTCGGATTTGTGATTATCAAACGGACAAATGCCAGCAAGAATGAGATGATGGAAGCCCTGAGGGATTTCAGCAAGCAACTTACTGAGTATAATGTAGCATTGTTTTATTATGCAGGTCATGGAATACAGGTAGATGGTCAGAATTACCTCATCCCTGTTGACGCTCAGCTTAAAGAAAAATCTGATTGCAAATGGGAAGCTGTACCTGTAAATTATATCGTGGAAGAATTTGAGAGAGTGCCTGAAAATATAAATATTGTGATTCTTGATGCCTGCCGTAACAATCCGTTCAGAAGCTGGGTACGAGGTGGTGAAGAGGGTTTCAGGGCAATTAATCCGGTTAGCGGAACAATTGTCTCATTTGCCACTTCCGAGGGATCAACAGCGGCTGACGGTTCGGGTTCAAACGGCACTTTCACAGAAGAGCTTGTAAAACAAATAGTTATTCCGCAAGCCGTTTCAAGTGTATTTATAAATACAAGGAAGGAAGTAATGAGAAGGACTAATAACGCCCAGAGGCCACAGGAATGGAATATGCTTACAGGTGAATTCTATTTTGCTAAATAATCCTTTGCATTTGAACTTTTGAAAACCCTGTCCTACGCAAATCATCTTCATCGGAAGCCTCAAAATGCAGGGGGGGTCATATCTTAAAAAATACTGCTAATATTACTTCCAAGGACTCTTTTGGTATGCCAGAAGGCCAGGGTCAACGCATTTAAATTTTAATGAGTATCCGGCATAATGCACATAAACTCTTTGATTTTTTTATGCGAGGTGAGATTCCTCA
>Ga0154307_1061_pt2 | contig 47946 bp, 37 predicted proteins | sample RifGroA2_FD_105601 | JGI IMG/M metagenome (GOLD analysis project Ga0154307, IMG submission 105601) | Bacteroidetes bacterium GWA2_40_15 | reverse complement strand
ATGCAGATGGGATATTTCTCGATACCATGAAGAATGCACCTGATTTCAGGGAGAAACTTGACAATGTAAAACCGGGAATAGTGATGGAGGGAGAAATTGCACTCCCAGTTGAACATGTGCAGACTCATCATATGTCCTGGGCACAATGGTTCAAAGACAGTTACGTTCCCGGTGTCTACAGGAATAAATGGTTTGAGCGCTGTCACATGCAACATGCCATTTCCAGGTGGAGCCCTGTTAAATCAGATCAGATCCAGACTGCCTGGATGAATGGCAGCGGAATACTGATCTGGGAAAACGTCTTCGGCCAGTGGCTCGGATGGAACGAAAAAGACAAGGGAACTTACCGGATCATGAAAGCTATCCAGCATCAGTTCGCAGATATTTTCTCAGGTGAATCATGGACCCCTCTCTCACAGGAATCACCTCTGAAAGGAGTTTTTATTAATCTTTGGGAAAAGGATAAATTAAAACTCTGGACTCTGATAAACAGGAATGAATTCCCTGCTGAAGGTGTCATGATGGAAACTGATTATCAGGAGGGAATGCATTATTTTGACCTGGGATCAGGTCAGGAAATCCATTCAGGGAAAAGAGGACCGGTAGTAGTCAAAGGACGAATTGATCCCAGGGGTATAGCATGTATTCTTTCGATACCTGAGAAAGAAACTGGTTCTGCATTCAGAAATTTTATTGTTCGTCAGAATAAAAACCGGCTAAACAGATCCGGCGATATTACCATCCCGGTATTAAATAACAGGGTGATCAGCAAAACCGGTTCAGTGAAATATCCTGTACCGATGAAGAGTATGGTAAGCATCCCAGCCGTATCCGTAAATTTGACTATGGAATACAATTTTCGCGAATGCGGAGCATATGGGAATATGCAGGAACATCTGGCAATTTCAGCAAAACAAAAATTACACTCAATCTGTACAATCTCAAAGCAGGTCAGTATAAATAGATTTGCAATCGACGAAACACCTGTCACCAACGCTCAGTATCAGGAGTTTATAAAAGCTTCAGGGTACAAACCAAAATATCCGGAAAGTTTCCTTAAGCACTGGATTAACGGGAAGATCCCGGCCGGTAAAGAAGATCATCCTGTGGTATATGTTGATCTTATTGATGCAAGAGCGTATGCCATCTGGGCAGGCAAGAGACTTCCTTCTGAAGAAGAATGGCAGATTGCTGCGCAGGGACCAGATGGATTAATGTATCCATGGGGAAATGAGATGGAGGATAACAGATGTAACCGTAATACCAATGGCGTAACCACTGCTGTCAAAGCATTTCCGCAGGGAGTATCTGCATACGGATGTTATGATATGTGCGGAAACACATGGGAACTTACAGGAAACGAATACAGTGACGGAAGAACTAGATTTGTAATACTTAAAGGAGGGTCATGTTTCAAGGCCGGGGGATCGGTATGGTATATGGATGGAGGACCACAAAAAAACAGCTTCTTTGCAAAAATGCTCCTGATGTGGCCAGGACTTGACAGATGTTCGACGGTCGGTTTCAGATGTATTACTGATTTATAACCAGTACCTACCTGATCTTATACTTTCTTACCTGAAGCGGTTGCAAATCAGGTAATTCATTAGCAGGCTTATCGAGATAGAAGTATGATGTAGCTGCAAAATCATCGGATCTGTAGAAATTTGTCCATGCAATCGGTAGCTTCGGATCATTAAGATCAACAGTACTGTCCTTCTTATAAATATGTATGAAGAGTGGTGCCTGGTGAACAGTTATCGGGATCAGATCAACATTTTGCTTTTGCAGGCCGATAACAATATCCTTGTTATTACCTCCTATTTGCTGGATGGTCACCCTGCAATCGGTCTTAAAATATACAGGATCGATTATATGATACCTGTAAAAAGCCCACTGAAGATTTTTACTGTCGGCAATAAGACACCCGGTATATTTATTGAAGAATGCTCCCTGACCCCATGCAGTTCCAATATAATCCTCTGTACCTGAACCTACTAATGTAGGCAGATCTTTGTCTCCATCAAGATAAATTTTCACTTCTCCCTCACCCCACCAGCAGTCTTTGTAATCGGGATTGGCATTTACTGATAAGTTTGTTCCGAGAAATCTTCCTTTACCCTTAACTGCCGGCATTATCTCAAAATCGTCGGCAAGCAAAGTGGCAGTATCCCTGTGCCAGCAGCTGTGGAAATAGAGGTAGTTCTCATCCCATTCCTTTATCATCTGCAGATTTACATCATAAAAAATCATCGGAAGGTGAGAATCTGATTCATTGACAAGCTCTATTCTGGCAGATTCTCTGAACGGCATCTGTATGAAACAGTTGAACGACCGGCCTTCAGGATTTGCAAACAAAGCATTTTCATAGACTGCTGTCTTCCCCAGCCCTATCCCGAAGAAGTCTCCGAATGGCACATTAACAGCAGGTTTTTCAGAATTATCCCAATAAATCTTTATAACAAGACTTCTTAACATTTCAGGTGAACGGTCACTTATTGTTATCCACATCCTGTTTATTATACCCGGACCTTTTATATCCAGGATGGTTTTTGTTGCTCCGGCAGTAATGCTGTCACACGGATGTCCTTTTGCACCATTGTTTTCTATTCCTCCCCTGCCTTTTGAACCGGTGATATTCTCAAAACTCACCCACCTTGGTTCCTGAAAGTCAGAGTATTCATACATAGTTGACGGTATTTTGCCTGAATAGGTTCCCGAATCATTTCTTCCGCTACTACAACTGTATAACAGCGTGAATATCAATGCTGTAAATAATTTTATTTTCATATGGTTACATTTTTTAGATATTAATTTATATCGAAAATTATCAATAATGCTGATAGAGATGCCCCGCTTGTGCTACAATGACAATATTTCGTAAGAAAAACATTATAAGAGACATATATTTTTATTCTGAAGACCTGTTATGCATTTTTTTGTACCTGAAAATAGTATTTGTAAGATTTCTCTGTATTGTATGAGGGAGATCCCTCTCCGCCATCCGGCGGATCGGGATGACATGTCCGTTTTTGGTCACTGGGGAAGGGAGAAGAGAGCGGGCAGTGCCCGCTCTCTTCTCCTCACTCTCCTTAAAAGATTAAGACTGTCATTCCGAATCCCGCTGAGGCGGGATGAGGAATCTCCTGCATATACATTATGTTCTCTTTAATAAATATTTTTCAGTAGATGGTATAACTTTTTGTATTGTTCAAATTTTGTGTTGTAATGTGAATGAAGCTTTGGTTCAACTTTTGAAACAGGTTTTACCCATTGCTTTGTGATATCCGCCACTTTCATGTTTTCGTGATACGCCTTCGCAAGCATTGCAACACCCATGCATCCTGCCTCATTTACATCGAGAATGCTAATTGGCATGCCAATAACATCTGATTTGAGCTGGACATGCTTCAATGATCTGGCTCCACCGCCAATTATCCTCAGCTCCTTTACTTCATAACCCGATTGCTTCAGTATGTCGAGGTTAAGTTTAATCTCAAATGCCACCCCCTCCAGAAGCGCTCTCATCAGTTCTTCTCTTTTCACTGACAAATCAAGTCCCAGGATTGTCCCTTTTACTTTAACATCAAAATAGGGAGTCCCTGAAGGGGTGAAATATGGAAGGACCATAAGCCTTGTTGGTTCATCAGGCATTTGATCCATAAGCAATTCATAGGCATCACAATTCTTCTCCTTTGCCAGATGCATTTCTGCATCTCCGAATTCATCCCTGAACCATTTGAGAATATTGCCTCCGGTCAGACTGAAAGCGACTGTTGCATACATACCTGGTGCAGTATGGTCGTAGGTACATAGATTGCTTCTGCGGAGTTCATCTGTAAACACCGGTCTGTCAAATGCAGGTGTAATACATTCAACAGTTCCTGACGAATAAACAGCTATACCAGATTCAATGGCTCCTGCTCCCAGTCCGGAACAAGGCTGATCGTGCCCTCCGGTTACAATAAATGTCTTTTCTGACAGATGAAGTGCTCTGGCAATTTCTTTACTGACGTATCCGGCCAGTGAACCTGAACATAAGGGTGTGGAAAGTTGCTCAATCCTGATTCCCGACTTTGAAAGTATGTCAGGGTTCCATTTATGATTTACCACATCAAACAACATTGTTCTTCCTGCCATCGGCCAACCCATCGACGGTTTCTTAATCCCAAGCCGGAACTGGAGCAGGTCTTCAAAACAGAATATCCTGTCAGCCATTGACCATATATGGGGTTCGTTCTTCCTCATCCATAACAGCTTGAAAAGTGAAAACATAGGATAAGGTGTATGCCCGGTAATTTTGTATAGTCTCTCTTCCCCGAATTCTTCAACCCATGGAGCAATAAGGTCATTTGCCCTGATATCGGAGGATACAAGAGCATTGCACAGCGCTTTGCCATCTTTATCAACCATGGTAAAAGCTTCTCCCTGACTTGAGATTCCAAGGCCTCTGATCAAACCCTTTTCAACTCCTGATGCAGCTTCCCTTATTACATCAAAGCACTTCTCAATAACCTCATCTGTATTGAGTTCAGCCCATCCTGTATGCTTTGATATTATATTATACTCCCTGTATGAAAATGTAACCTGGTGGCCGTTCTCATTGAAGACTACAGCTTTGCAACCACTTGTACCTATGTCAATTCCCAGGTAGTTATGCATATCCAAATGATCAAATATACCAGAGATTCAGATAATCGAGCACAATCTTCTTCATCTCACCAAATATTATATCCTGCCTGTAGACAGTAGTGTAATGAGAAAGGGATGCCCTGGCAGATCTTTCGACCCCGGTACCCAGAAGAGCTTCATTTATCATCTGTTCAGTCTTCTCTTTACCGGTTACCTTTGCAGCATTTTTTACCATATCTTCAAACAATACAGGCGCACTGTTCCGCTCAAGGATTGTCCAGATATTGACTTTTGCAATACCATCGGTATATAGGTTTCTGACCTGATCATTACTTACCGATGAAGTGCCATGAAGAACAAGTTTTGGCCCGGTCAGTTTACTGATTTCCCTGGCAAGGTCGCCGTGATACTTAAGATCGGCTGCACTAGCCCGGTGTTCTGTGCCCAGATTCGCCACTATAAAGTCAGCGCCTGTCTGGTTAAGATATTTTACTGCCTGTTCAGGTGTTGTCAGATCACTTCTTTCATCTCCTGTGGCATCTACGATTTCATCGCATGCTCCTTCAATAACTATTATTTTACCACACTTTTCAATAAACTCAGCGGTCAGTTTGATATTCTCGTCAAATGGCAAAGCGGATGCATCGTACATAATCATAGAGAATCTGTTCATATCCCACCCGAGCAACGGCTTATCGCTGTCCCATTGAGTATGGTCAAGATGGATCATTACATTGAGTTTCTCAAAAGGAGATCCCTTCGACGTAAGCACTTCGATATCAGCCATAAACAGCTTAAGACCAATATCCCACAGACGTGTATGAGTATAGTATACCGACTGGGAGCGATGGCTGTACTGGTTTGTAATACCTATCGTAACAGGAAGATCAGGCCGGCCAATCTTATGGCTGTAATCAAGTGCTCCGGAAAGAATAGCTTCTGTTGTTGTAAGATTTTCTGAATTGAATGTCGGAATAACCCACTTCCTGCTGGCAGCGTCCTCATAAATATCAAGGACTTGTTGTCTTTCGAGAATCAGAGACATTATGTTTATGTTATGATGTTATGATGTTATGATGTTATGATGTTATGATGTTATGTTTGCCTGTAGCCTGTCGCCTCTTATAGCGCTATTGCTTTAATCCCTGTCAGTTCACAAAATGCTTTAAGCTCTTCATATAGATGTGCTCCATAACCGAGACATGCATATTCATTGTTCCATGCCTGCAGCAGGGCTTCTAAATCGCAATGCGCCTTAACAAAGCCATGAGGCCAGAAGGGGATTCCGCACTCGAGACGGCGTTTCTCAATCTGATTTTTGGGAGGTTCAAAAATGGTACAGCGTGTAATAACCATTTCGAACTGCCCGTCATTTCTTCCAAGTCGGGCCAGCACACCCTCTCCTGCTTTACAGACAAGGTCAACTGAGATACCTCCGGCCTCACCTTCAGTGGGAATACCGTGTTCAGCAAATCCTGCAGGGCCCAGCTTTCCGGCCAGGGATGGCGGGCAGGCTCCATCGCCGATAATCTTGATCTCATTATTTGTCTTGTCGATATGCTGCAGATCACCATAATATACCGGTTCCTGGCTAAGATCTGTAAGGCATTTGACAGTAAGAGCCGTATTGAAGTCTCCAAGTGTAGACGTTCCCATACCATCCTCAAGCATCATGCTCTGTGCAAAACAGGTTGCACTGTATTCATCGCCAAGCCCGGGAAAAGACTGAATCGTGTAAAAATTCCACTCACTCTTCTTTATAAGTTTCTTTATTGCAAGGTAGAGACGAATTGATTTTTCTGCCTGTTCATTTTCAGGAATTGGTTTTGCAAAAAGTTTCTGTATCCTCTTCTTTGCTTCAGCTATTTCGGATTTTGTAATCTTTTTAGCTGTGTCAAGCAGTTCTGATGTATCTCTTGAATCAATATCAAGTCCGAACATTTTCATCCATTGTGACGGATCGGCAGCGCCGCATGTCTGTCCCATGCCCCTTCCTCCGAATGTACCTATGGTGCTCATGTTCAGGCTGTTTTTCATAGCACTCGCACGGCAATATGAAACAACCTTTTCAACCTCCTTCGGATCTTTTGAACTACCGTAAACAAACCTGTGCTTCAGCCCGATCTCTTTTAAAGCTCCCTGCATTACCAGCCCGCCTACGGGTCTCCAACCCTGACTTCCCGGATTTGTCCAAAGCACAATTCCTTTTGATGTGGTAGCAAAATCGCGGATTGCAGCAATCATGTGGGCTGCCCATACCCATGTACCGGAAAAGAGGACAATAGCATCGATGTCGTTCATTTTCTTAAACTTATCGAAACATTGCCGTGCTTCTTTTTTGGAAGCAATCACAATGTCGTATTCAATCAGATCAAGTCCGCTGCTCTTTAATGCCTTTTTTGCTTCTGAAACAATCTTACTATCTACAAAAGTATCACCCATAGGATCTTTAAGACCATCTTTATGAACTCCATAAACTATAAAACCGATTTTTGTTTTGATCATAGATATTTTATTTTAATGTGAAATTATTAACAGAACCAAGTGAAGGAATTATTTTGATTATATTCTCAAAATATATCTTTTTAAGTACCTCTTTCGGCAGTCCGATCCCACATATCGGCCATCTTGCTCTTTCAAAAGTTCCGTCGTAATCGGGCGAATAAAATGACTCATCATAAGTCTCCAGAAATCTGAAATAGGTACGGTACATCTCTGCCGAACTGTCAATATTTGCAGGCATATCCGAACCAAAAATGATACGGTTCTGATGACGTATAAAAAATTCTCTGGCACTATATGGCTGACGGCCAAGCTCATCAAGCCGTGCTGAGAAATCTATGTAAGCATTAGGACATTCATCAAGAAAGTCTGACACATAATTAATGTTTTCGGCATAGTTGGCGAAATGCGGAAGAATAAAAGTTGTATCCGGATGTTTCTTCACAAGGTCATCGCGCCTTTTCAAAAGATCGATCTTCCGTGGAAATTTCGGATCGGAGAAACTCCAGGAGGGGAACTTAATCAATGACTCATAGTGTTCATTTTCACGATTCACAGGTTCAAAGAAACCTGAAGGATCAGCCTGGTGGATAAGTACTGGTATTTTTAATCTGCCTGCCTCCTCCCATATCGGAGCAAGACGATCGTCATCGCAGTTTATGAGTTCTCCGGAAGAGTCGCGGTAATGCAATCCAAGCTCCTTAAGTATTTTAAGGCCTTTTGCTCCCTGGCGGACATGATCATTGAGTGTCAGAATACATTCATCAACAAACCGGCGGTGGTCTGTAAATAGCGGTTCATCAGCGGGATGGGCAAAACCGGACATTGTGAAGCAGTAAAACCTGTCCGGATACTTAAGAGAGCAGTTCTCAAGGAAACCAGCCATATCACCAGGTTTGATCCTGTAACCACCACCACCAAATTCAATCATAACATTGCCGGTAACATCGCAATAGCTTGCAACGCCAACCTCATCCATTGTCTTAATTACCCTGTCGACCTGCCAGTTGCCCCACAGGTGGTTATGAGCATCAATCACAGGAAAAGATGCTTTATCGATGTGTGTACGGTTTGTGACGAGGTAAATATTCCGGGCCATTTACAGTTATTTCTCTAAAAGTAAGAAATATTCATCAAAAAATGCCTGAAACATCAGTACACGATTTTAATGATATTGCCTTGAGTTTTGGATTCGAAGGAGATGGATATGCTGTCATATTGTTCAGCTTCATATTATTGACTCTGACAGCTTCAATTGCATAAGTATAATGAGGTTCTTCCACACCGTCCCAGGTTACACTTCCCTGATTAAAATAGATATTTCCGGCATTCTCAATATAGATTACAGGGACATTTGCTTTATAAATCTCCTTTCCTGCTACTGTATTCGGTCTAAGGTCAAAATTGCCTCCGCTGACTTTCTCCAGAGCACTCTTCCGTAAAATAAAATCAAAATTGGTGAAATAGATATTCTCCAGTTTTGTCTCTTCAGATGCATACATAATTATCGCATTCTCTCCCCTGCAGGTTATGTTGTTAAAGTGAATATTCTTAATAATCCCGATCGGGCTGTCAGGTACACCCCGCAGAGCTGAAATTTTTATCGGTTCCCCATTCCCCCACCAGTCACCGGTATGCATACGAGTTTCAATACGGATATTTGTAAAATTGACATTCTGCACTGAACCCGAATCCCTTACAGTTATGTTTATACCACAGTTGGAATCGAATATAGTAATATTGTCAAAGTTGTAATTCGACATATGATTCTGATCCCATCCTCCGATACGGATTCCGCTTGAGCGGGACTGAAGTATGCAGTTCGATACATTTATATTCTGCGATGGTTTTAAGATATCTTTGAAGCCAGGGTCGCCGAAGTGATGAGCATAACCTGCAAGTACAATGCAATCATCACCACAGGTTATAATACAATCAGATAAATTGACATTGCTGCTGGAAATAATATCAATTCCATCGCTGTTTGGAATAAGAAGGTTATTGTTTATAGCACCAAAATCCATCACATTATATACAGATGCATTTAGTGTTAAAGATGCCAATGCAAAGAATAGGGAGAACAAAATGCTCTTTATCATAGGTATAAATATTCCGGTGCTCTGCACCTTAAAACCGCTAATTAACCTTTATTTCTACAAATATCTCGGTGCTCTGCACCTACTTAAAAAGATTCATATTCGGGACTGAACTCATTGTAAATTCGAGGATACTACCGCTCATTATCTCCTCATGTGTAATATATGACCGGTTCAGAACCTCTCCGTTAAGCTTTACCTCCTGGATGTATTTATTTTCATTTGAAGCCAGCGGTGCCTTCACAATAAAGAACTTTCCGGGACCTGTTTCAATTTTTGCCTCCTGTACTATCGGAGAGCCGAACTGATATTTCAGATCGGAGGGATTTACGGGGTAGATCCCGATAGCACTGAATATGTACCATGCCGACATCTGTCCGCAATCCTCATTACCGCATAATCCGTCGGGTGCTGTTGAGTACATTGTTGTCTGTATCTGGCGGTTAAGTTCCTGTGTTCGCCATGGTCTGCCGCAGAAATTAAACAGGAAAGTTGTATGATGTCCCGGTTCATTACCGTGAGCATAAGCTCCGATCAGACCTGAAATGTCAGGAGAGGCCTCTTCTCCGGCAACGCCCTGTTCTACTTTAAACAACTGGTCAAGCTTTTCGGCAAAAGGCTCCTCTCCTCCAAATAACGACATAAGACCATCGACATTGTGAGGCACAATCCAGACATACTGCCAGGCATTGCCTTCAGTATAATCGCTCCCTTCATGTTTTGAGAAAACCGGATCGAACGGTGTAGTCCATTTTCCGTTGCTTAGTTTTCCGCGCATAAAGCCGGTCTCCTTATCAAAATACTGACGATAGCTCTCAGATCGTTTAAAGAAATATTCGGCATCTTCGGTTTTTCCAAGTTTTCTGGCAACTGCTGCCACAGCCCAGTCATCAACTGCTACTTCAAGTGATTTGGCAACTGATTGCGGCACCTTATCGGCAGGCTTATACCCGAGTTTGTCATACAGGCCCATACCATCACGATCATTGAAAGATGTTGCTTTCATCGCTTCGTATGCAAGCTCCTTATCAAAATCGCCTATACCCTTGAGGATGGCTTCTGCTATTACCGATATGGAATGGTTTCCGACCATGCAGAATGTCTCATTACCCTCGAGTTCCCATACAGGTAAAATACCGCATTGCTTATAATGATCAAGCATCGATTTAACCATATCGTTCACCCTTGTCTGCTCTGTAATGGTGAAGAGCGGATGCAGGGCCCGGTAGGTATCCCATAATGAAAAAACTGTATATCTTTTATATCCCTCCGCTTTCTGAATATCACCGTTAAGACCCTTAAACTGGCCATTCATGTCGGAGAACAGAGCCGGGGCTACCATTGTATGATAAGAAGATGTATAAAAGATCTTTTTCTGATCTGCATCTGCAGAAGTTATGGTTATTTTGGAAAGCTCTTTTTCCCAGGCATCTGATGCTGACTGCCGTGTTGCTTCAAAGTCCCAACCCGGAAGCGATGCATCAAGATTGGCGATTGCATTCTCAATGCTAACTGAAGATATGCCAATCTTAGCCAGAACCAGACTGTTGGAGAATGAAATAACCCCAACTGTTCTTCCTTCTCCTCCTGCATTTCCGACAACAGCATTTGATAATGGAGCAGAAAACCTGACAGCGAAATAGACATGCTGGTCCTTCGCCCATCCTGTTGAGAGCCGGGTTCCTGTAACCAGGTGATTATCAACAACAGTTATGTCGGTTTTATAAGGCTTATCCCAGTTTATTGCAAACCCGAGGTTAATGATAATATTCTTCTCCCCCGTTTCGGGAAATGTATATCTGTGAAGACCTGCTCTTTCAGTTACTGTCAGCTCTGCCTTTACACCATTGTTCTGCAGAGTGACGGAATAATAACCGGGAGATGCTTCCTCCTCATCATGGTTGTATTTACCTGAATATCTTTTAACAAAGTCAGCATTGCTTTCACCATCAATGAATGTAACAGGGGTTGTGACAGGCAGAAACGAAATATCAGCAAGATCGCCTATTCCGGTACCGCTCAGGTGGAGATGGCTGAAACCGGCAAGTAAGCTGTCGGAATAATGGTATCCTGAACACCAGTCCCAGCCCTGGGTTCCGTTATCAGGACTAAGCTGAATCTGCCCGAAAGGCCAGGCAGCTCCGGGATATGTATGTCCGTGAAAGGCAGTTCCGATGAAGGGATCTACGAAATCTGTCAGACGCTGTGGCATTTTTTCATTGTTATTATTTCCGGCACAGGAAACAAGAAACAAGGTACAAATTGCAAAAAGAGGAACGTATTTTGACATTGTTTTTGATTTAGAGATTTTAGCGATAAAGTAAAACAAAGAATGATGAATATTATTTTTTTATTCTGCCGTTTTCAATTTCAATTATCCTGTCAGCAATTTTATCGGGTATGTTACCATGTGAAGCCATTACAAGAGTTACCTGCTTATGCATTTTAAGATTAATGAGATGTTCCAATATTTCTGAAGCAGAAATTTCATCCACAGAACCTGTTGGTTCATCTGCAAAAATAACAGATGGCTCCTTCACAAGGGTTCTTATAATTGCAACCTTCTGCTGTTGCCCGACGCTCAGTTCTGATGGCAAAAGATGTGCTTTATCCTTCAGATCAAACTGCTCCAGATACGATATAATGATTCCCTGAACCATTTCCCTGTTCAACTTCTTTGGAACAAGGGCTATCTCAATATTCTCATAAATATTATAAGTGGGAAGCAGATTGAAACTCTGAAATATTATTCCTATATCATTCAATAAAACATTGCTGAGCGAATCATTTGGCAAGTCGGTTATACAGATGCCGTTAATAAATACTTTGCCGCCTGTGGGCCTGACCAGTCCGCACATAAGGTTCAATAGGGTTGATTTTCCCGCACCGGAGCGACCCTTTATAAGAAATGCTTCATTACGATTGATTTTGAGACTGATGTCATCAATGGCACTAAACCTTTGATTATTACGTGAGTATTGTTTACTCAGAGATAAGCATTCAATATAAGGATTGCTCATTGTTAGTATAGAGTAAATATTTTTCAGGAATAGTAATTAAAAATAATTATTTATCATATCACCAGCCTTTGTACGATGAAGCTTTATGATCGGGAAAATGCTTGCCATCAATGCTCCCGCCAGTGAAAGATACAATAGCAGAGGCAGTTTATCCGGCTGAAAATAGAATTCAAGTGAATTAAAAATCCTGATCTGATAATGGTTCAGCAGATTGATTATCCCTAATCCGATTATAATCCCAAGTGAAGCTCCCATTAATGATTGAATAAGGGATATTGATAATATCTGTCTGCTGAGTCTGGAGTCGGACCATCCAAGTGATTTAAGAATACCGATTTCCCTTATTCGTTCCATAAGAGAAGTTATCTGGGTTTTGGCTGAAAAAATTATCAGGAAGAGAAAAATAACAATGGAAAGGGCAGATGATGTTCCTTCTATAACTGACATGACTTCGCTTGCCGGTTGATAACAGTTATAACTTGATACTGAAAGGTAACTCATCTTTTCCTTAAGCTGACTTATTACCCTGTTCTGGATTCTTGCATCGGATACTTCCACCACGATTATATTCATATCAAAACCTGTTGATATGCAGTTAAGACTATCTTTCAGGATGGTCCGTACATGTTCAATCGGGGCATAAAGATCTGCTTTGCCTGGCTTAATGCCTGAGTTTACTATTCCGCCAACGACAAGCCTCCCTCCATATGTTTTTAGAGTATCTCCAACTGAAAGTTTATGTGCCATTGCAAAAGATTCTTCAGCAACAACCTCATCTGTATTTCCTGACAGATATCTTCCTTCTATCAGGTTTGTGGATGCACAGACATTGTTCCTGGCAGCAATGCTACTTGTATCTATACCTCCAAGCGAAATGTTGCAATTGTAGTATCTGTCGAAGATCTTATATAAAAGATACGGCGCAGCGTCTTTCACTCCGGGAATTTCCCGCACGGAATAAATTAAATCGCTGTTTAACATCATTGTATATCCGCCTTCAGCAGTAAGGGAACCATCTGATGCATCATTGTCAGTGGGAGAACAACAGGAACTGCTGCTTGGTATATAAACAATAAAATGAGTGCCTGTTGATTTAAGTATACCGACTGAATCTCTTTCACTGGTCATACTGACAGAAACGACCAGCAATATAAAAAGGACTGCTATAGCATATCCGCTTATCCCCGCAATTGTTCTCCACCGGTGACGGAGTATTTCTTTTATAAGATATTTCATTGAGACTTTTTTTGGATTTCGTCACCTGCCAGGCGACACGACTTTTATTTACTTGTTTATCTTTTCATTACCCCACAATTCATCATTATTCCCATGATCAATCCTCCATGAATTCCTCCATAAGTGTATTTCAGAAGCGCCGATAAGCGGTTTATGCTCCCTTTCCTCTTTTGTAAAAGATTTTGGTAGCCTGGATGCGTTATCCTGGTACCAGTAGGCTACAGATGCCAGGTCAAGTGTAAGGGTATTATTATGACCATGTTCGATTGTAAACCTGCATGATTTATCAAAATAAACAGGATCTGCAATAAAGAAGCGGTAAACATGTGTATGACCAAGCCATCCGGTTTCATTATTCACCCTGGGATATCCATAGTACGGATGGGAGAATAGCTCCTTCGGACACCATGAGGTATTAAAGAAATCCTCAGTGCCTGTACCATTAAAGGTTGGCAGGGAATCTCCGTCGATAAAAACCATTTCATCTCCTTCGCCGTACCACATTGTTGTCGGGCAATTTACATAGTAATTCACACCAATAAAATGTCCCTTTCCTTTAATATCTGCAAAAACATAATTGTCTTCGCCATACTTATTCTTCCCTGGTGCACCTAACAGGCCCCATTCATTTTCTCCATCAGGATGTGCTTCAGTTATCTCATGATTATACCATGCGTGGAAACGACCGGAATTTTCCGGCAATTGTTTCATCTCTACATAGTTAATATTATAATAAAAATTCGATATTTCCCTTCCGGTCTGATTCTCGATTTCTACTCTTGCTCCTTTGGAAAAAGGCATTGAAAAGTAACAAACGTATGATTTTCCGGCTCCGGGAGCTATAGATAAAGGTACACTTACAAAATTGTAAGTTTCGTTCCATCCATTTCCAAAGAACGGCCCTATCGGGGATTCAACTGATGGATAACTATTCCCGTCCCAGTACATTTTTATAATAATGTCATTCCTGCTGAGCTCGTTTGCCATAGGAGCAATAGTGATCCAGATATGTTTAATCACTCCTGCACCCTTTACATCCATAAGTGTGGCAGTTGCTCCATCCTTTATTTTAACCAGGCAGTCGCCGTTACCTCCAGTTTTATCAAAACTGCTCACCTGCTTTGATTTTACATCTTTCTGAATCTTTGAAAGCTGAAATAATTCATCCCCCGGAACCTGACTTATAAGCAATGCGGGGAATAAAAACACGATAACAGAAACGGCAATATTCTTCATTTAAGTAAATTTTTAAATTTTAGTTTCAACACCTGACACCATTATCTTATCAGCATCAATCTTACCATAGACTGCATTGATAAAAGGTTTTCCCCCTTTTAAACCAACATTTCCAAAGCCTGTTGAAGTTGAGAGGAAGCTTGTAAAATCACCTATCTTCGAATCAATGTATAATGTCCGGTCAACTGCATCATAACGGACACCGGTCAACCCTTCAATCAATGCATAGCTCGACATGGCACGCGCATACCAGTTCCCACATTCATACTCATTGAACGGATTACGTACCCTGCCGTTATATCTCTCCCTGCAAACACGCACAATCTCAAGGCCTTTCTCAACTTCTCCCTTGAGCATCAGATGACTTGCAACCTGGTATTCAATACCTGTCCAAACCTCATTACTGTATACAAATGGAAGTGACAGTTTTCCCTCCTTGGGCCAGGTGCACAAAAGCAGCCCCCCATCCCTGCCGACGGCATATGTAGGTCTCTGCGGATTGGAATGGTTATAAAGCACTTTCCTCAGGTTATACTTATGAATCGCAACGAGATTGCTTTTTACCATTTCATTGTCGACGACCTCATCAAGTCCGCAAACTGATGCCATCCACATCCCCAGTACACCATCCGAAAGGCAACCTTTACCATACTGATACTTCGGGCCTTCTTTTTTCATTAGTTCCAAAGCCTCATCAGAATAACCTATGTTAAGACTTGTCTTTGCAACTTCAACCGGACTGGGCGCTTTGAGTCCTTCCCAAACAACTTTCTGGATAAAATATTCACCATCATAAAGATCGGTTTCCATAAAAGTTTTGCCTTTACCAAGCAGGGCTTCATAATCTTCAGAAGGTGAACCTGCAGCTTTGCTCATCTCAATAAAGGCAGTGAGGGCGCCAAGATAAAAGCTTGTACACATACCATCAGGTCCCCAGAATTCAATATCATAGGTGTTGTGATGCGGTTCTTCAAGGTAACCTTTATGGCCGGGATCCCAGGTTTCAATACAATAATCGATACTCTTCTTTACATAAGGAAACATATTCTTCATCCATTCTGTATCGCCACCTATCCGCCAGTCCCTGTAAACTTTCATTATACCTCCAAGCTGGCCATCGGCAGCCGCATAGAATGTATGTGCAGGTTCAGAGATAGGGATATTGGCCCTGAAGGTCTGATGCCCCTTATCATCCTGGCTGACCATGAACTCTGTCTCTCTGAGGGTTCTCTCAAGTGAAGGAAAAAGGTGAGGTATCGCCTGGGCATAATTCCAGACATGAGTACATGACCCGTGACAACAGCCGCTGTTGTCTCCACAACCTTCCCAGGCCCAGAGTCTTCCATCGTCCTGCCTTAGTACGGTAGGAGATTTGATAATTGTGAGATTAGCAGCCACAGCCTCAATAACCTCTGGTGGTAATGTAGACGAAAAGAAGGCATCGCGGAACAATTCACTCTTATGCTTAAGATCATCATAATTCTTATTCCAGTATTCTGTAACCTCAGTCAGGTTATTGAAACGTGAAGCATACCAGGGCTTGTAAACCGGAAGTTGCTTTCCGGCTGATGCTGTTATTCCTATTGATAATTTTGTATCAGGCATATACCAGCTGAAGCGGACCTGAATAGTCTTCTCCTCTCCTGCTTTAAGTTTTAAAGGTACGTATATTGAAGCTCCCGGCGCGTTGTTATCGACCGGAGGATTGGAAACCAATGTCCCGTTTTCAATATTCTTCCACAATATCATAGCCGGATCAAACCATGATCCCCTGAACCAGCAATGATCAACTACAGCATTGTCATCATCAACGGAAACTGCATAACCGGTGTTGCCTGAAGGGATCTTTTCACTCCCTTCACTTGTAAGTACAAAACCATTCTTCATGCTTAGAATTCTTCCGGTTCGTTCGGACACAATATTTCTCGAGTTCCATGAAAATACAGCCTCAATATCGGAAGATGAAGTATTTTTGAATTTATATTCCATTGCTCCGGCCGGAAGGCTCGAATTATCATTATCCGTCGGTATGAACGGACTCCATCCTGTAACTTCCGCACTGAGGGGAATATCACTATCCTCAAGTACCAGAGTTGCAAAAGGGAACCTTGGCAGAAAGCGTCCGTTTTTAAAGCGCGGATAACCGTAGTTTTTTCCTGCGCCTCCATTTCCTGAACCCCCCATTCCAAACATCTTCCATTCAGGAACCTGAGCCTCAAGCGCCTTTGCCGCATCTTTATGACCTTTTATACTTATTGCGGCGAAAGCATAGGGTTCATTGAACATCTCAGGTCTGTTGTTTATTGAAAGATGAGACAGGGAACCTGCTCCATCCATGCAAAACATACCTGCACCTATACCCCCGATCGGAAATGAAACCCTGTCGAGATACTTACCGGTATAATCGCCATTGAATTCATGTATGGCCTGACCAGTTCTTTCGTTCTTTGAAGAACAGGAGAAGATTATAAGTGCTCCGAAAAGAGCTGTACCCAGCTGTAATAGTGTACCCTTTTTCATATTTAAGTAGAGTGTAGTTTAAAAATATTGAGTTATTTATTCCAGAGATGTTCAATCTCTTCCAGTGACTTACCTTTTGTTTCAGGCACATACAGGTATGTGAATAACCATTGGATAAATGACATCAGTGCCAGAAAAAGAAATGTTGCAGCGCCTCCGGCTGATGCCAGAAAGTGCGGAAAAAGCAATACTACCAGAAAATTAAATATCCATTGTGTAAAAGAGGCAAATGCCAGAGCTTTACCCCTTATGCGGTTTGGATATATCTCCGATACAAGGGTCCAGAATACCGGACCGATACATGATGAAAAAGATGCCAGAAACAGCATTATGCATACAAGTGTGAAAATACCTTCCATCTGGAGAAAGAATGAAACTGCAAGCATTATCAGCGTTATTGCCATACACATTGAGCCTATAAGATATAACCTTCGTCTGCCGACTTTATCAATGAAAAGTATTGCAACAAAAGTGAATAACAAGTTAATAAGGCCAAGTATTGAAGTCTGAAGAAGGGCATTTTTTATCTCCACTCCGGCAGCCAGAAGTATTTTGGGAGCATAATCAATTACCGTATTTATACCACTTACCTGAACTAATACTGCCAAAAAGAAACCTACTATCATCACCTTACGGGAAGCTGGTTTGAATATCTCCCCTCTTGAAACAGATTCAGAATTGTTGTCGAGAGATTCTGCTATTTCCTGTATTTCCTCCTTTGCAAGTGATTCACCACCAATCCTTGTCAGTACATTAAATGATTCCTCTTTTCGTCCTGCTTTATATAGCCATCGCGGACTTTCCGGAATGAAAAACAAACCAATAAAAAAGATAACAGAAGGAACTACACCGGTAGCGAACATCCACCTCCAGTTATTGTCTGCATCATGTAACCAGTAATTAATGGTATAGGAACATAAAATTCCAAATACGATTGCCAGTTGATAAACTGCCACAAGCATACCACGGTTACGTGCAGGAGCCACTTCTGCCACATACATCGGGGACAGAACTGAGGCAGCTCCGACTGCCAGACCTCCAAATATCCGCGACAGGACAAACAGCACAGGTGATGTGGCAATGGCAGTCATGGCGCATGATAGTGCAAAGAAGAGAGCAACATAAATCAATACCTTTTTCCTGCCGAATTTGTCAGTCAGGATACCTGAACCAAAAGCGCCAAATATAGCTCCCATCAGAAGAGAGCTTACACCCCAGCCAAGTTCCAGTTCGGTCCATCCGAAATAAGCCTGAATAAACGGGACTGCGCCGGAAATGATTGCAATATCAAACCCAAACATCAGTCCGCCCATAGTTGCAATCATGCAAATAAAGTACAGATAACTATCGTTCCTTGTCATGGTTCAGGTTCAAGGTTCAAGGTTCAAGGTTCAAGGTTCAAGGTTCAAGGTTTCAGGTTCCATGTTCCAGGTTCCAGGTAAAACTAATATCAGGGCATGGACGGAAGACTCCAGCCTTCTCGGTAAGTGTGTTTAATATACTGTTCTGCACTTTTAAGAGCATTGAAAGTCTGATATTTTTTATCGAATGTAGGGTGGCCATCAACAACCTTAAAATCATCAGAGACCATTATTTTCAACTCTTCACCTGCCGATATGTTAGTGAACCTCATGTTTTCGCCATCCCATGATAAAGCTTTGTTGAGACCCTGCAATCTGACCGCCAGCACTCCAAGCATAACCATCTCATTAAACGGTCCTGCATAGGCAAAATTGGAAGAGCCTTCTGTTCTGCTGTCAGGTGACTCTTTGCATGCACGGATCCAGTCCTGCTCGTGAGGTCCGTTTGGATAGAATGTATCGCCTCCCGGGATTCGACGCAGGTATGGCTTAACATCAGGAATCCGTCCCGAAAGTAATCTTGGATTATACCCACCGCAGCCACACATGAGCGTATCTTTTGAACCTATAAACAGACAACCTCCAAGTCCGTCGGCCATAAGATTCTCACCCTCAGGCAGAAGATCAGTAAGGTTTGGCAACAGGCCTCCGTCATACCAATGCACTTTCACCTGCGGGAAGGCTACCTTAGGCATATTATCGCGGGCAGGGAATGAAAACTCCACTGTCTCGGCCTGTGGAGCTGATTCGGTATTAATCGATGTTGAGCTGCCACGCACTTTGTCAGGATATCCCAGTTTCAATGCCCTGTAAACAGGATCCAGAACATGACAGGCCATATCGCCAAATGCACCTGTACCAAAATCCCACCAACCTCTCCAGTTCCATGGTGTGTATATTCCGTTAAACGGGCGCATTGGTGCAGGACCAATAAAGAGATCCCAATTCATTGTTTTCGGTACCGGCATCACCTTTGCTGGCCTGGGTATACCCTGTGGCCAAATTGGTCTGTCGGTCCATGCATGAACCTCCCTGATCTCCCCTATCTCATTATTCCAAATCCACTCACAAAGTTTTCTGACATCGTCATGTGAGTTGCCCTGGTTTCCCATCTGCGTGGCAACTTTATGCTTTTTGGCCAGCTTTGTAAGCAGGCGCGACTCGTATACTGAATGAGTCAGAGGTTTCTGGCAATATACATGCTTACCCATTGTCAATGCAGTCGCAGTGATACCGGCATGAGTATGATCAGCAGTAGCTACCATTATTCCATCGATGGAGCTTGCCATCTCATCTAACATCTTACGCCAGTCCCAGTATTTTTTTGCTCCAGGAAAATCTTTGAAACAGACATCTGCATATTTCCAGTCCACATCGCATAGCGCTACTATGTTCTCTGTATTCATCCCCTTAAGGTTGACATGCCCCTTGCCTCCGATACCTATTCCTGCAATATTGAGCTTATCACTCGGAGCTTTTCTGCCAGGTCTGCTTATTACATTACCCGGAAGAATAGTGAAAGCAGCAGTTACCAGTCCTGTTTTCTTAAGAAAATCACGACGGGAGTTTTGTGATTCCGACATAATTATGATGATTTAAAAGTGCTAAATCTCTTTCAGCTTAATACTTCTGTACCAAACCTTTGTTCCATGGTTCTGAAGCGAAATATGGCCTTCATCAAATTTACCCCAGTCAGGGAAATCCGCCCATTTTCCGCTATTCCGCAGCTTATTCCACTCGTCTGAATATTTTTCGTATTCTACAACAACTTCGCCATTCAGTATCTGGGTAACCTTATTATCCTTTACATAAAGGAACAGGCTGTTCCACTCTCCGACCGGCCTGAATGGTTTTGCTTTCGGGGGATACATTGCATAGTTCGAGCCGTTTATCTGCCAGTCTTCAAGTTTATCGGGCCATCCTTCATGATCAATCACCTGGAATTCCGGGCCTGTTTCATAAGGAAACTTATAGATCGTATCCTCTTTAATCTGGTAGATGATTCCGCTGTTGGCAGCCGGTGTCAGTTTATACTCAACACTTAAGACAAAATTCCTGTATTTCCTGTTTGTAATAATATCCTGACTCTCAGCTCCTCCTGTTGTATTCATTGTAAGACTGCCATCTTCAATCGCCCAGCTATCGGGAAATACTGTCATATTATATCCACGCCAGCCATCTGTTGTGGCGCCGTCGAATAAGATCTGCCATCCGTTACCTTTCTCCTTATCGGTAAGTGTATTCGGAACAGCTTTCTTATCAATTTCAGCATAGAGGCCATTGGCATCCTTCGGTTCTGAACTGCTGCAGCTCATCAGACAAGCCGTAACAACAGCAATCAACCCTGTCTTTAAAAGTGTTTTCATAATATTATCTCTTTAGGTTAAACAATTTGATATTAAAGTGTTAACTGGTTGCCTGATTTTGTATTGACCCTGACACCGGTATTTCCACCTTTTGAAAGTGTAACATCCACCGGAGTGTTTGACTTGTATGAACCGCATGTGAAATCAGGCACGGTAATTGAGTTTGAACGGTTTGCTACCGACCATTCGCTCAGTGGAGCCACGCTGCTCCAGAGGGCTGCATCATAAACATCCTGATCGAGAGGAATACCATTTCTAAGGCAGTCAATCAGCCTCCAGTCCATCATGAAATCCATGCCCCCGTGACCACCAATTTGTTTGGCAAGTTCCCCAATACGTTTGACAATTTCCGGAGTATACTGAGTTTCCAGCTCTTTCATTTTAGCTTCATCAAACCATTCATGAGAGGTAGCAATTCTTCCGGGTTCAGGATACTTCACTGCAACTCCCTTTGTACCGCTGACAAGATGTATTCTTGAATATGGACGGGGAGAGGTTACATCGTGCTGGATCATAATTGTTTTGCCTTTTTCAGTGCGGATGACGGTTGTATTCATATTACCCCGATAACCTTTGGTAACAAATTCTTTGTAGAAATCATCCTTACTGGCCAGTTCTTCTGCAGTAACTGCCATCTGAAAATCGTTTGTTGATACTGATGTCAGGTAATCCATCCTGTCGCCCCTGTTAATGTTCAGAGCCTGACTTACCGGTCCAAGTCCGTGAGTTGGATAAAGACTGCCAATCCGGTGCTGGTTTTCCTTAAGACGCCACATGTCAACATATGCATCCTTGCTGAAATTTGACTTCAGCAGATCGTGAATATATGCTCCCTCAACATGAAGTATCTCTCCGAAGAAGCCCTGCCTTGCCATATTTAATGTGAGTAGTTCAAAGAAATCATAACAGCAATTCTCAAGCATCATGCAATGCTTCTTTGTCTTTTCCGAAGTTTCGACAAGCTGCCATGCCTCTTCAAGCGTTGTACATGCCGGTACTTCAGATGCAGCATGTTTTCCGTTCTCCATGGCATAAACTGCCATAGTAGCATGAAGGCTCCATGGAGTAGTTATATACACCAGATCCAGCTCATTGCTCTGACATAATTCCTTCCATACTTCTGTTGATCCGGTGTAACCCTTGGCTGCAGGCAGACCGTTTTTAGCCAGTATCCCCTGTGCTTTTTCAACCCTGTCGGGTAGTTTGTCACAGAGAGCCTTTATCTCAAGACCATCAATCTTTGCCAGTCTTTCAACAGCCCCCGGTCCGCGGCTGCCTAAGCCGATTACTCCAACACGAACCACATCAATCTTTGGTGCAGCAAATCCGCTCATATTAAACAGCTGTGAATGAGACCTGTCGGCAAGCTCTTTTATGGCTGCAAAAGGCCCTGATTGCTGACTTTTTTCACCTGTTGTACAGGAACTTAATGAAGATCCGGCTAGTACTCCGGCTCCGGCTGCACCTGCAATTTTGAAAAAACTTCTTCTGTTGGTTTTCATGGTATCATCTGTTTAGGTATAGTTTTTATCCCAATTCATTCAATATACGAAAAGATCATTAACAATTTAAAGAGATTTTAAAATTAATACTAATCTTCTCTCATCCAAATAAAATTTTAAGATGCTCCTATCCTTAATACTTTGCTAAAATGATGAAAGGGTCAATCGTTTATTGCCTGACCAGTAAGGATCTTAAATTTCCATTCAGTATCATCCATAATCTGATTCTGGGTCTGTTTCATTATGACACCAATGATTTTTTCTGCCGGATCAGCAAAATATGAAGTGTTGAAATAGCCTCCCCAGTTGAATGTACCTGTCGTTCCCTGACCTCCCTTTTCTGCACCCTTTTCCGTAAGGACACCAAATGCCAGTCCATAATACCATTCAGAATCGTCACCCCATACTGAGTAATTCTGATTCCCCATTATAGCCTGCACGGTGGTCCTGCTCAGGATTCGTTTCCCGTTGAGCTCACCTCCGTTAAGATACATCTGTAAAAAAGTTGCATAATCTTTGGCTGTACTCGATAAACCTGCTCCTCCTGCAAAATAGCTTTTCGCCCCTTTAATGGGATATTCGGGATCATAAGATGTTACAGGAAACCTTTTCCATGAACCATCTTTTGGTTCCTGAACAGTCACAAGCCGGGCAGCTTTTTCCTCAGGTAGATAAAACCATGTGTCACTCATCCCCAAAGGATCGAAAAGGCGACTCTTCAGGAACTTATCAAATGGCATTCCGGAAACAATTTCAATAAGATATCCAAGAACATCGAGTCCTTCGCTATATGTGAATTTCTCACCAGGATTATGGTGTAACGGCAACTTCCCCAGCTTTTTTATATTTTCAGCAAGAATTACATTTTCTGTTGTAAAGGCATCAGTAATACCTGCTTTATGGTATATCATACGAAACCGCTCATCCCCATCAATAAATCCATATCCTACTCCGGATGTATGAGTAAGAAGCTGCCTGATAGTAATTTCGCTTTTTGCAGGTTCTGATAAATAACTGGTATCCTTAGGATTAAATGATTTAATCAACACCGGATTCTTAAATTCAGGAATATATTTTGAGATAGGATCGTCGAGCCTGAATTTACCCTCCTCCCAGAGTATCATAACTGCTGTTGCAGTTATTGCTTTAGTCTGAGATGCTATCCTGAAAATATCATCTGTTTTCATCGTCCTTCCGGATTGATTATCAGCCATTCCGAAAGCTTTATGATAGACTATCCTTCCATTCCTCGCAATAAGGGCAACAACACCCGGTATGCTGCCATTATCGACTGCCTGCAGCAGCATGGTGTCGATCCTGGCAATCCTTTCAGATGACATGCCCTGGCTTTCCGGTGAGGCTGCTGAGAAGGAGGATGAATTCTTAATTGCTTCCGGTCCTGTGCAGGATATAATAAGGATAGCTGTAAGTAATGTTAAAAACAGGTTTTTCATAAGAATAATATTTAAAGGTTTGACGGTATTACGGTGCGACGGTGCGACGGTGCGACGATGCGACGGTACGACGGTGCGACGGTGCGACGGTACGACGGTGCGATGATACGGCATTTTAATTTTCTTCTAATTTAAAATCATTTCTGGTTACACCAACCTTTCTTTTTACACTTTCGATATCGGGGACAATATTTGTTTCAAAAGGCTGGCGGATATAATAATAGGATGTCAGTGCATAATTCATTCTGATATCAGCCCAGTGCCAGAGTTCGATGTTTGAGCTGACCGATCTTTTAAATGGTATTGCATCGAGAGACCGGTGCCTCATATTTACTGCCACACCCCATGACATATTGCCTATTCCCACCGGCTGTGAAACAAAAGGATGGGAGAATGCTTCACGGCGGGCAAAAGAATAACCATAGTAATCCTCTGAACCTGTTCCGAAACTGGAAGGAAAAGCTTCTCCATCAACAAATATCTTTTCATCACCTTCGCCCCACCAATGGTAAGTATTGTTGAATAGTGTCACCTGATCACCGACATATACACCTCTGCCTTTTATGTCTATAAAGTTCAGATCAAAAGGGGAACCATTTTCATCTCTGCTCTTAATCCGGTAATGCTCATGCCATGAAGCTCCAAAATACATACTTTTCTTCTTCCAGTTATAATTACTGACCCCGGTTATGATATCAAGATGAACATTTTCAAAGCCGTAATTAATTAATCTGATATCACAGCTTTCACGGAATGGCATGATCCAGTATGACTCAAGGATCCCCGTTGAGTCGGTTTTATTCATCATTGTCCTGTGCTCATAAAGAGTATACCCCGTGCCAAAAAATTCGCCAAGCGGTGTCCATATTGTCGTTTTGCCATCGAATGAAACCTTAATTACCGTTGATTTTAAAGCCTGGTTCATATCATTTGCCTTTACCCTCACCATCAGCTTACTGACAGCACTGTTTTTCTCTGTTATCTGTATAACAACAGAATCGTCCGGAAGAACTGTGCTTTCAGTTTTTTCCTCCCAATCTGAAATTATGTTTTCATCAAGCAGTTGCTCACCGGTGTTATTGAAAATAGAACTTGCCGATCCGAGTGCTTCAGCAGTAACAGATTCAACTTTTGTTTTTTTGGAATAAGCCCTGTAACCAATATTATAGAAAACATCAGGCCACCAGTATCCGCCTGGCACTTTAATGCCCTCATAATCATATAGTAATCTTAGTGAGTCACATTCATAGGTTATCTTGCAATGTTCAGCAAAAGGGATCGGTACATAGAAATTATGATCATAATCCCTTCCCTCTTCTCCGAGTGGAGCACCTTCCTGAACTGATGCCGACAGAGGGTAACCTGCAACCATATCTCCGCTCAGAAGATCGCGGGGAGCTCCTTTCAGTACCGGGACCGTATCATTATCAATATAGATTCTGATTATCCCATTCTGACCTTTATAAAATGTCATCCACCATCTTACAATTGCACCCGGACCATCATCATCGAACATTACGAATTCGCGTCTTCCATTATTCTCTTCAACTCTGATGAAATGCGACATATCGGCATTTGCAAACCAGCCGGAGCTGTCGGGTGATACGGAAGCCCTGTTATAGCTGCTGAACTGCCTGTGCTTAAATTGGATATCAGGGAAATATGTAAGGGCTGACCTGTTGGTCATTTCAGTAAGCAGAGATTCGAGCGTTATCGTGTCAGGATAACGTTTACAGCTGACCAAAATAAAAATTATGATCAATACACAAACAAAGAGAATTCGCTTTATCATTTCTTACCCACAGAAATTACTTCTCTTTTTTCAATGCTCTTCTCCACATCTTCCCGGTAAAAAAGGGCAGGTCTCATTTTCTTTTCCGACATCATCTGCAGCTGATCGCCGTAATGTTTACTGCCAGGCTGGGATGAATTACCATAACTTAGCAGAACCAGTGATCTGACTTTCCTGCCGAATTCGGTTACAGCATAATATGTATCACCTGCAACAGTTCTCATCCGGCCATCAGAATCACCGGCGTAATACATTGCTCTTAGCACGCCGTAATATTCAGGTCCTCCATTTGACGGAAAATCATATCCGTTAATTCTGAGTCTGAATATCTCGCCAATGGAGACATCAGCTGAGCCATATTTCTTTATGACATTCTCTGCCGCCTGTGCAAGTATTTCAACTGCCTTTCCAGGATCCTTAATTCCACGTGGTGTAGATACAGGTTCTTCATTGCTCCAGGGTATTTCTGCCAGATTGCCCCTGTTGTCCCACCATTCAGCAAACAAAACAGCACCCCTGCTCCCAGGGTCAGTTTTTCTGTCCCATTTCTTCAGAACAGCCGCTGCATCGGTAACCCTTTTATCAGACGAACCTTCGGCAGCCTTTAACAGATCATCAAGAAATCTGTCGGCCGACTCCATGCCTGTATTAAGTTTAATATCAACCATATCCCCGAAAGATAACTTTTCATGGTCCTTAATAAGGTTTACTGCCCTCTGAGGCCTTAGCCCCATCCTTACAGGTGCCATATATGGAGGAAAATCTCCGGGTTTAAGAACAGCTGGCCATGTGCAGTTCCAAGGAGGATCGTTGCAGTTTTGTAGGAATCCTGACGCAGGATTAATAACTTTGGGCAGTGATTCATATGTATGATATTCCTTCCATATCATATCTGAACTGGTTCCGTTTATTGTTCCGTTCCAGAATGAAAAATCACCGCTTTTTCTGACAGGAACATTACCATTGAAAAGATAAAGGATATTGCCGTCCCTGTCGGCATAAACAACATTGAACATTGGATTCTGCAGCATCTTCATTGCTTCCTCAAACTCCGCAAGGTTTTTTGCTTTTCCCATTTTATGATACTGTTCAAAGATCCTTCCGTTTTCGAGGCCGGCAATTCTCACAGCCCAGGCTTTATCACCTTTTTCGGCGACAACTGGTCCGTGTTCTGAATACCTGAAATCAAATTCCTCTGTTGTCACTGAACCATTTTTTTCGAGTATTTCTATTGATGCAGTTTTCTTGTTAAACTGAACGATATTATCATCAAGGATATAGCCACCATCTTTCAGTTCCAGTTCATACCTGTCAGATGCATCAATTGTATTTACCGTATGTGTCCAGCCAAGATACTCATTGAAAGCTATTATAACCGATGGCATACCTGCAAGAGATACTCCATAAACAATGAAGTCATCCGAAACCAGGTGAGCCTCATACCATGTGAAAAAGTCTGACCATGGCAGATGAGGATTACTGACCAGGATTGCATTACCAGATTCCGACCTTACAGGAGATATTGCCATTGCGTTTGAGCCCGCTTCTGTTAATCTTTTCACAGCATAAATATCATCCATTGCAAGAAATTCAATGCATAAAACCCTGATTATATGGGCCATAACATCAGAAGCAGTAACAGGCAATATCTTCTTATAATCATCAGGAATTGATCCCGGATTCTCAGAGGCATAATCATTAATTCCTCTTACGAAGGCATCGAGGTACGACTTATACTCACCACCCATATTTTTATAACAATCCTCAGCCTTTTCATTTATCCTGAAAAGATTTATCAGTTTATCCGATTCCAGGTAATCTCTTCCAAAGAAAGCTGCACTCTTACCTCTCGCCTGGGCGTAGAGTTTTAATATAAGGTTGCTATGGCTATGCATCTGTGCCTTACCGTATGCATAATACATCTGTGCAGCATCCGGTGCATATATATGAGGGACTCCGTAATTATCCCATAGAATCTCAGTATCCTGTTGACTTTTCCCGCTATTGCAACTCCCTGTTAAAAGAAGGATTATAGCAGGAAGCAGTGTTAATGTTTTTTTCATCACTATTGATATTTTAAAAGACTTTGCCTACATCAGCCAATTTCTGGTTGAAAAGTTTTTCAGAAATAAGACTGAGTTTCTCCTCACTTCCGGTAATATGGAATATCCTCTGCTTATGTGTTACTTTACCTCCGGGAGGAAGCATTGCTGCAGGTGATGAGCTTTCTATCTCATAGAAGGGACCCATTATGCTTCCATCATCCACCGGGCCGTCATTATATGAATTGACAGCATCACCGCTGAAAGGATCATCCTGTGTTCCCCACTTGCTGTTTACATATTTTGTTGGTTTCTCCGGAGCAGAATACCAGAGCAGGGTAAGTACCATCTTTTCAGGATCATAACTGCCACAAAATGGCAAAGCACGCTGGGGAGTTATACCAATTTTGCTGCGGTGCTTACCGTCAGTCCTGAAGAAAAGAATGCCATCTTTCACAACAAGTCTGTCGGAAGGCACTTTCCCGAAATAATCGTCATTTACAATCTTGCCAGCCTCTGCCTCACTGCCTTTCCTGAATGGTATAAAAACCACTCCTTTCGGAGAGGGGTTGAACATTGCAAGCATCCATACCGACAAGGCGCCTGTCTTTTCACTCCAGGCTGACTGGCCTTTGTTTATAAGTATATTTTCAGATTCATACGCCACAAATGAAAGTGATTTGTCGATTGGAATTCCCAGTGCAATTTCAGACTCATCCGAATTAAGAAGCTTTACATTTCTTTCTATCCCTATTTCCATTTTTGTACCGGAAGCATTAACAAGTGAGAAATTCTTCGTGAAACTTACCTTGCCGGAAGATTGGTTGACAACATCGAATGGTTCTGTATCTATCGCTTTGGGTACGATCCAGTTTTCAAAAACCTGTTCAGTTCCCTCCCTGAAATAAATGGAGAATGGTCCGCCTTCAGGACCGAGCCAGAGCCTCTCCTCACCTCCGAAGGGATTGAACTGACTGCTGACCTTGCCTTCTTCAATGAACCTGTAGTTTATCCAGCCGAAACTTGCTCCATTTTCTCCGCCAACGGTACTTGTCATGACTCGTCCCTGCCAGGCGGGTACAAGAAGAATTCTGGCTTCTGAATTATTATCCTTCAACTCGATTGTTTTAATCTTTTCTTCGGATAAGAAGGCCACATCGTAGCCGTATGTTCCTTTTAAATTTATATCATTCATCTGGACAGGATTTTTATTGGTCGAAGTTGAACAAGCTGACATAAAAGCCAGCAACACAACCATCAGTTTGAGGTTGTATATAAATTGAGAAGTTGAAATCATAAATTGAATTAATTTTTTGGTTTTGGGGCTATATACAGAATATCTTCCTTCATTTGAACAGCCTTTTCATGGCGGTTAGAGATCAGGATTCCTGCCAGGATCAGTATAGCAAGGATAAGCAAGAGAATGAATGGTCCGCTCTTTATGAATTCAATTATAAAATAATCCCTTTTCATTTCAGACAAGGATTATGTTTAAAGAACTTTACTCAACATTACACTAACCTATCAAAGTTACAAAAAAAAATTTGAATAAGCTGTTATCTTACACTGCATTCATCCAGACAAGCTGTTTTTCAATATTATCGCTAAGTCTGTAGGGTTTTATGTGATTGGACAGAGGTTCTCCGGTTATTTTTATTTTGTTTATGTCAGCTGTTCCAAAGCCGGCCTGGGCACAATAGTTAAGATATCCAACTTTGGCAAAGTCTATGCCCATCAGTTCTATCCCAACCCTGTCTGCTGCGAACCAGTCGGTACTGGCAACACATACTCTGTGATCAACAGGAGTCCCCCTGTTGGGTCCGTTACCCTCCATTCCTTCAAAGCCGTCGATAACAGCAAGATGAGGATGAAGTTGACGGGCAAGAGCATAAAGATTATAATTGAGCCCCCTGAACCCTCCACCGTGAACTATTGGTTTGTCATTTACTGTACCTGGCTTTTTTGATGGACTCCAGGAGAATCCTATATCTTTAACCGGTGCTCCCAGGACAATATTTTTAAGTGATAATGTAGCCAGTACACGGTCGTGAGTCTTCATCCGGGCCACTGATACAATATATGAATCCGGATCGAGCAGCATCCCGGAGACTCTTACTGCATGGGGTTTGAAATCCCTTTCATCAATCACATGGATAATTTCAATCTTCTCACTGTCGAGGTCTACAAGCTTAACAGGGTATTTATTAAGCAGCTTCATGTAACCATAATTTGAGAAACCATCCATTGTAGAACCTCCGGCTGCCGATTCAGCTATTATACACTGATTGAGCTTCCCTATCGATTTCATGAATTCGAGTACACCTTCGAGCGTATCGACATGAGTAGCACAGAGAGGAATATCTATTGAAACATTATTCGGTTTAAGAACAACTCTCTTCTTTCCGATAGCCTGTGCAATCTGTTTTGAGAAAGGTTTGAGAGCCCGGAAAGCCATGTCGGCCCTGTTATCACCTGTTGTCAGAGCTACCTCTGAAGAATAGTTCTGAACTGCTCCGATAGATGCAAATGTATCAAATGGTCTGATCAGTGTGGCACCAATTCCACCTGCTACAGATGCCTTTATGAAATTACGGCGGTTGTATGAATTCATATCTGTGTATTATTTTAATTAACGGTTGTTTAAATCAAACGGTTTTCGAAAGTTCGTTCCTGTTCTCATATACCTTTGTTATGGCATTAACAATATCATCCATATCGCTTTTGCTTCCCAGCAGGGTGCTCTGATAGAATGCAACAACCTCATCGCAAACCTGGTCATTTCCGGGAAGGTTATTCTCATCTCTCCATTTTTTCAGACGGGCCTCTGAGAATAATCTCTTGTATCCCCTTGAATTAAATGCCTCTTCAAACAGGAGATCTTTGTTCTGTTTGCCATAACCGCCTATTATAGGAATACCTTCGGCCACAACAGCATTCATAAATTTTTCCTTGGGTATATTATTGAACACCTCTTTTTTATACCGGAAGGGATATAGATGATATACTGCTCTGGTTGCACCACTGGCCGGCTTTACAGGTATAATTCCTGGAATCTCCTTTAGTTTTTTGTCGAGGTAAAGAGCATTTTCAAGCCTGATATCATTGTCTTTTACAATACGTTTCATCTGTGAAAGAAGAATAAGAGCCTGCGATTGCTGCATTCTGAAATTCCCTCCGCGATAGGGATATCCCTGAACAGGTTTCATCTTACCATGTGGCCGGCCACAGTTATGAGCTGCATAGGCACGATCCATAAGATCTTCATCATTTCCAAGGATGGCACCTCCTTCTCCTGCAGGAAGATGCTTGGAATTTTGAAAACTGAAGCAACCAAGGTCTGCAAGAGTTCCTGTCTTCTTGCCTCTGTATTCAGCCAGCCATGCCTGGCACGCATCCTCAATAACCTTGAAATTATGTGCTTTAGCGACCTTATTTACTCCATCCATATCTACAGGCAAACCATAAATATGCACAGGCAGCACAGCAACTGTACGATCAGTGATCTTAGATTCAATTTTTGAGGGATCCATCAGGAATGTTTCCGGATCAGTATCAACAAATACCGGAAGTGCTTTATGAAAAAATATTGCATTGTACGTTGCAATAAAAGTATAGGGTGAAACAAGCACTTCATCTCCTGCATCCACACCCAAAACATCCATTGCAGTTATCAGAGCAGTAGTGCCGCTTGCAGTTGCAAGGCAGCGTTTGGCACCCATCAGTTCCGCATATTTCTTTTCAAATACTTCCACATGCTCACCACTGCCTAACCACCATCTGCCAGTGCGGAGCATATCAACAATCTCTTTCTCAGCGGTAGGATCCCATACGGGCCAGCTGGGCCAGGGTCCTTTATGTACCTTTTCTCCTCCCAGGACCGCCAGTTTTTCTTTGGCAAAAGAGCCGGCACCCAGAGAAGATAACGGCCAGTTAATCATTGTTCCTATTGCTCCTGCCGATGTTGTGGCAATTACCTCACGACGGGTGAATTTTCTTGTTTTCATGGTAAAAAGATTATTTGAATATTTTTAAAGCCAATAATATTCTGAAAATAAACAACGAATACGCTGATCAAATTTAACTATTATACCCAAAATAAAGGTATTTTCTTTTATTAAAAATTGTTAATCTGTAATATGTCCTGTTTTCACACACAGTACTGTCCAATTATTTTACACTTACAAAATATCAACATATGGTATGTAATTGATTATATGATTTTTATAATTATGGCATATTCTTTGGCATTTAACAGGAAATACTATTGAGAAATGAAAAGGCTTGCTTACTTAATAATTCTGTCAGCAACATTTACATTCCACGAAATAACTGCACAGGAAAAGAAATGGACGCTTGAAGATTGCATTAATTATGCTATAACCAATAACATAAATCTGCAAAGACAGAAACTTCTTACTGAATCAGCAGAAGTCAATTATCTGAAATCGAAAATGGATGTGTTACCGACCCTCAACGCCGGAACAGACGCCAACGTAGGCTTCGGAAGATCGGTTAACCCGGTAACAAACCTGATAACATTCAAACAGAACCTTAGTAATTCGTACTCCATAAATTCTTCAGTTGACCTGTTTAACGGACTGACAACACTTAATACAATCCAGGCCAACAAATTCCTTCTCAGAGCAGGAGTTGAATCAGAAAAGATTGCCCGCAACACACTGGTTGTAGAGATCATGGGGCAGTACTACCAGGTAATATATACCAAAGGTCTTGAAGAGGCATCAAGGATGCAGCTTGAACAGTCGGAGAAACAGCTTTTCAGAATTACAAAAATGGTTGAAACCGGGAAAGAGGCACTTTCAAAACAATATGAGATGGAGAGCAGAGCTTCATCCGACAGACTGGCGTATACTGTTGCACTCAGCAGAGCCAGCCAGGCTCTGACTACACTGAAACAGATGCTTCAGATTGGTTCTGACACTGGTTTTGATGTTTTGATGCCTGACCTTAACTCCATGATAATTACAGATAATGACTACAAAACCGACAGTATCTATTTAATTGCCTCTCAGATACTTCCCAGGCTTAAAGCTATTGAATATGAACTGCAGGCCACCAGCAAACAGTATTCAGCATCCAAAGGATTTGTTTCCCCGAGGCTGTCTGTTGGCGGGGCTGTTTTTACCGGGTATTACAAGGTTATAAATGAAACAGATATTGACCAGGCCTCATTTTCGACACAGCTGAAAAACAATAACAGTCAGGCTGTATGGCTCTCGCTTAACATTCCGATCTTCAATAACTACACAACCGGCAGAAACATAAAACTTGCAAGGATAAGAAGGGACGATGCCTCACTGAGACTTGAGCTGGAAAAAAATAACCTTTATACAGAAATTGAAAACGCATGTCTCGATTTTAACAGGGGAAAGGATGAATACATGGCGGCAGCTTCGAACCTTGAATATAACAAAAAATCCTTCAATGCCGTTGAGAAAAAATTTGAATCGGGACTTGTTGATGTAATTGATTATTCAGCTGCAAAAACAACTCTCTTCACCGCAGAAACCGAATTACTAAGGACCAGACTGCAGGTTTTGATCAGAAAACTTGCGATACAATTATATTCAACAGGAGACTATCAGAACTTAATATATAATTAACCCAAAAACAAAACTGAAATGGATACCCCAGTGGAAAAAATGGACAAACCAATTGCAAAGAAAACAGGAATTCAAAAGAAGCATATTATATATTCCGGAGCCGGTTTAGCCTTTATCGTACTCATCTATATGGCTTTTTTTACAAGCCGGACATCAACCTATAAGGTGGAGAAAGACAAGCTTATTATTGAAACTGTAATTGAGGATCAGTTCAACGATTATATAACAGTTCCGGGAACTGTGGAACCCATAACAATCATCTACCTTGATGCCCAGGAAGGCGGAAGAGTGGAAGAGAAAGTAATAGAAGAAGGATCAATGGTAAAAAAAGGAGATATTATCCTGAAACTTTCCAACCCTGATCTTCACCTGAATATACTTGACAGTGAAGCACAGCTTGCAGAGAAAGAGAACTTCCTGAGAAATACCCAGATCAATATGGAGCAGCAAAGACTCCAGATTAAAAAAGATCTTGTAAATGTCAAATATGAAATTGAAAGAAAGGAGAGAAACTATCAGCAAAATGTCATTCTTATGAAAGACAACCTCATATCGAGGGAAGATTTTATAAGGTCGAAGGAAGATCTTGATATGGCTATTCAGTCAAAAGAACTGCTGATTGAACGTCAGAAGCAGGATTCCTCTTTCTACTCAATAAATATCAACTCTATGATAAATAACCTCGACAATATGCGCAAGAACCTGAATCTTGTAAGGCAAAGAGCAGAGAACCTGAATGTCAAAGCCCCTGTTGATGGCCAGCTGGGTCTTTTAACTCCCGAAATTGGTCAGTCTATACAGCGCGGAGCAAACATGGGACAAATAAATATACTTACTTCTTACAAAGTAACTGCCCAGATCGATGAACATTATATTGACAGGGTAAGAACACAGCTGACGGCAACCCTTGACAGGCAGGGCAGTTTATTTAACCTTGTAGTAAGGAGGGTCTATCCTGAAGTAAGGAACGGAACTTTCAGGATCGACATGATATTCAGGGACACCATGCCCGATAATATCCGGACCGGTCAGACCTATTATACAAGCCTCCAGCTTGGCCAGCCGAAAATTTCATTACTTGTACCAATCGGAGGATTCTTTCAGGAAACTGGGGGGCAGTGGATATTTGTTCTGGATGAATCTGAATCTTTCGCAACAAGAAGGAATATATCAATAGGAAGGAAAAACCCACGGTATTATGAAGTACTGGAAGGGCTTAAACAGGGCGAAAAGGTAATTGTCTCAGGCTATGAGACATTCGGTAAAAATGAGAAACTGATTTTTAAATAAAATAAACAACCATTCATAATTAAAGCCATGATTAAAACTAATGAATTAACAAAAGTCTTCAGAACAGAAGAAGTTGAGACCACAGCTCTCAATAAAGTAACTATCAATGTAAAAGAAGGAGAATATGTTGCAGTAATGGGTCCTTCCGGATGCGGAAAATCCACTCTTCTTAACATACTGGGATTACTTGATAATCCATCTGCAGGCAGCTATATCTTTAACGGAACGGAAGTTGCAAATCTTAAGGAAAGAGACAGAACCATGTTCCGTAAAGGGAATATAGGATTTGTATTCCAGAGCTTTAACCTGATTGATGAACTTAATGTTTATGAAAATGTTGAACTTCCGCTTATTTACCTGAAAATGAAATCGGGTGAAAGGAAGAAAAGTGTTGAGGATGTCCTTGAGAGAATGAAGATCAGCCACAGGGCAAAACATTTCCCGCAACAGCTGTCCGGCGGACAACAGCAAAGGGTGGCAATTGCACGTGCAGTTGTTGCTAATCCCAAGCTTATTCTCGCTGACGAACCTACCGGTAACCTCGACTCAAAGAATGGTATTGAGGTAATAAATCTTCTGACCGAACTAAATAAGGAGGGAACAACCATAATAATGGTTACTCACTCCGACAGGGATGCCGGTTATGCTCACCGCATAATCAATCTGTTTGACGGACAGGTGGTGTAGCACCCTGCATGGATGGAAGGCCCCCGGCCTCCGCCTGCCGGCGGAGGCCACCCCCTGAAGGCATAGGCGTTAACTTAAGAGTAGTATTGTAAATACGGTGATTGAAAAAGTTTCCCCTCCTTTTGAAGGAGGGGTGTCCCGACGGTAGCGTCGGGACGGGGTGGTTGATTTACTTATTCTTGTTACCTTTATTTCTATGAAAAACAAAAACCTGTTCAACAGAAAAGGCCTTAAATCTTTCAGATCATCTCCCAGGAACATGTCCACTTCGGCTGAGTCAGCATTATGGGAGAGTATAAAAACAGGGATAAATACCTGGAGAGCATTGGATTCACTGTAATAAGGTTTGAAAACAGATTTGTATTCCAGGAACCTGAATATTTAAAAAGTGAGATAAGGAAAGTTATCAATAAAAGAAAAGAATCGAACTGATAAAACAATCAACCACCCCGACCGCAACCAACCTTTGCAATACTTTAACTATCAACGTGCTGCGGCCACCCCTCCTTCAAAAGGAGGGGAAAATGTTATGACCGACCTTAAATTCGATATTAAAAGCTGTTTGCCTATATTGATCCTCTCGGCAAATCTTTTTCAGATTGCTTAAGTTAACGCCTATGCCCTGGGGGGGTTTGGGGGTATCAGATCCCGTATTTCCTCATCTTATTGTAGAGTGTCTGACGGGTGATGCCCAGCTTAACTGCAACCTGGCTCATATTACTGCTGTACCGTTTGAGATTCTCAAGGATCATCTTCTTCTCCATTTCATCAAGTGTCATCTCAGAAGTATTTGTATGTTTTGGAGCTGAAGAAAATACAAAATCGGAAGATTTTAAAACAGGTGAATCACTCATAATTACTGCTTTTTCAACAGCATGCTGTAGTTCACGGACATTACCGGGCCATTCATGATTGGCCAGTTTCTCAAGAGTATTTGTAGTAAGCTTTATACCCTCTTTGCCATAACGTTCACCTAATACTTTCAGAAAATAATTCGCCAGGATTGGGATGTCATCCACACGATCCCGTAACGGAGGTACCTCAATCAGGATTGTATTAATCCTGTAAAGCAGATCTTCTCTGAACTCACCATCCTGCACCATCTGCATAAGATTACGGTTTGTTGCACAGATAAGGCGGATATCTACAGGTATCTGCCTGTTCGATCCGACTCTGACCACATATCTGCTCTGCAGAACACTCAGAAGTTTTGCCTGCGACTGAAGAGAGAGGTTCCCAATTTCATCCAGAAACAAAGTACCCTTATGAGCTGACTCGAACTTACCCTTGCGGTCATCCCTCGCATCGGTGAAAGCTCCTTTTACATGACCGAACAGCTCACTTTCGAAGAGGGATTCAGTCAGTGAACCCATATCAACACTTACCATCAGTTCACCGGTCCTTTTTGAGAGGTTATGAATTTCCCTGGCTACCAGCTCCTTTCCGGTACCATTCTCTCCTGTTATAAGAATATTGGCATCAGTGGAAGCAACCTTCTTTACTATATTCATTACATTGATCATGGTAGGTGAAGCTCCAAGGACTATCTTCTCTCCTCCCCTGTTGATCTCCTTTTTCAACTGCTGGTTATCACTTTGCAGGGAGGATGCTTCAAGACGCGAGACACGTAACTGCCATGCAACATTAAGAGTCGCCAGGAGTTTTGAATCATCCCAGGGCTTGAGTATATAATCAGCTGCCCCATCCCTTATGGCCCTTACTGCCAGCTCAATATCACTGGTATCAGTGACTATGACAACACTGATGTTTTTATCGTATTTAAAGATCTCCTTCATCCAGAAAAGCCCCTCGTTGCCATTGTGGACACCCGATCTGAAATTCATATCGATCATCACAATATCAATATCATTGCTCCCGAGTATTTCAACAATCCTGTTTGGATTGGTAAGAGTCAGTACCACCTCAAATTCCTTTTTTACAATTTTTTCAAGTGCTTTCAGAACATCCCTGTTATCATCCACTATCAGTACTGTGCGTTTCATTTCAGGTATTTTATTTAAATAACTATAAGGAATAAGGAATAAGGATCTATTGATTTTCTTCGTTTACCCCGACCCCAAGGGGAGCGAAGAAAATCAATTTACTCCCCCTGGGGCTGGGGTAAATAAATTGATTTTCAAGCGACTTTGAATTGATTATTCATTATTACTGATACTCATATTTATTCAAAAGACGGAAGAAAAAATATAATGTGTCAAAAAAATAGACATTTTTTTTTATTCGGGCAGGGAGACCCCGGAGAAAAGGGTAATTATCTGAATTTTAAAGTATATGTCACTGAAGGAACAATTGGTATCAAATAATTGAATTTAAAAGAATAATTAGCCCAGTAATACATGTTTACAGGATTCTTACGATTATAAGCATTAAAAATGTCAATACTTAAAGAATTTTCACCCAATTTGTTCTGCTTTTTATAGTGAACACCTAAATCAAGCAGGTGATAAGCAGGTAACCTGTAATTGTTTATCGGTTGTAATCAGACCATTAATTGCAATTTTCCTGCCTGTATCTGGGATATCCGGATTTTCCTTTTTGTAACAATCTCTTTTTTGTTCCCTATTTGAAGCATAGTGTCTCTTAGGCTGGAAATTAATCCGGGTGCGGTTTTTATCAGTGGGCAAATGATTAAGCAGTAAACGGATTGCGGAATTCGGATTGCGGATTGGGCAGGTTTAATCAAGTCTTTATTAGTTCAATTTTTTTTTGAAAAAGTCAATCGTTTTTAAAATTATCTCTTTAGATGTGTCATTATTTTCGGAAGTGTCAAATGAATGAGCGCCATGATCGTAATTAATCAATTCAAACGGTAAATTTTTGGACAATAATTCATTAATGAATTCATCAGTTGTTTTGATGACAAGTTCCCAGTGATCCAAGCCGGATCTGACAATTAAAGTCGGTACTATGGAAACGTATTCACTCTTAATTTCATAAGCAAAACCATTTTCCCCTGACATATCCTTCACTTCATTTAGATATTTTGAATTTAAAGTTGTGGTAAGCCCATAGTAAATTGAATGACATTTAAACTGAGCTGTCGAATTCACTTTATTTACAGCCAGAAGAGAATTCCCGGAACAGGACCATATCCCAATCCTATCAGGATCCAAATGCAAGTTCTTTGAGTTGGAGACAATATAATTAGTCAGATAGTCAAAATCACTTCCCGGAGAACTGGTTTCATATACAATTCCTATTATTCCATGCACCGCCATTAATTTTGCCCAGTCTATATAACCCTGAACTTTTCTGAAATTTATACGCGCGAATCCACTGACGAAAATCACACAGGGAAATGATTCATTGGCAACCTTCATCACTGGAAAATAGAGATCTGCCTTTAAACTGTCCTTATAATTGATTTGTTGACTCTTAATGGCATTCATGAGAGGCTCCTCGTAAACCAAATGCCTCTTCAAGATACTTTCCTGACTAAATGCTATTTGGGAAATAACAATAAATAATAAGGTAATAGAACCTGGCTTATTCATCGTAAAAGGTTTTAACTTTACTTTTTCACATTGCCCTGTTTTACACTATCTATAAATTCCGAAATCAGCCTGTTAAATTCATCCGGTTTATCCATATTCATTATATGACCTGCATCTTTTATTGAAATCTTAACAGAACCTGTAATTTCTTTTTCCATTATTTCCGCAATCTCCTTACAGGATTCCAAATCATATTCTGCTGTAATTATTAAAGTGGGGAGTTTTATTTCCTTTAATCTGGAAATCGCCGGTGGTTCCAGGGATTCAATTTTGCTGCTATTCAGATGACTCCAGTAAGAATACTCATAACCCATTATTAACAATGCATCAAGAGTAGCAGGATTTCTCACAGATCGGGATAAACAATTATTTCCTTTCCAGAGGTAATCCGTCGCTTCTTTTGGTCCATGATTTTTCAGGATCTCGTTAACTATCGGAAATACGGCAAATAAAGAATCTGCATTTGAAGATTTAAAATCACCGGATCCAAATCCACCTGCCCATGGTCCAATAGGAATCAGCGACAGGCACATTTCAGGATAATCTATTACAAAATCAACGGCAATACCACTTCCCATCGACAAACCACAGATATGTGCTTTTTCAATGTCAAGGAACTCCAATAATGCTTTTAAATCATTTCTGTGGCTGAATAGTTCATCGGATTTTGGTACTGCGGATTTTCCAAAGCCCCTTACATCATATCGGATTACCTTATATTTTTTAGACAGTGGAGCAAACTGAAAATCCCAATGCCTATGGTCTCCAAAATTACCGTGAACAAATAAAAGTGGTTTTCCTTTACCTGCAACTTCAAAGTATAATGAAGTTCCATTTACTTCTGCGAATCCGCTTTTAACAGTTGGCTTATTATTGCATGAAATCAATAAAATAAAGCTGAGTGTAGCAAACAATACTTTTTTCATGAGGCCTGATTTTATTGGTTAACTTTCAATACTTATATGATCTCTTTACTTCAACATTTATTTATCTTCTTCACTGGAAAACAGGTCAACCATATAGAATGAGTCATCGGCATTCTTAAAGTATGTTCTACATAATGGAATCTTTATACCGTTAACATTTAAAATACCGGAAAAAACTGCATAAAAATTCATCATACCTTCCTCTTTAAATCCCTTCATCGAATAATTTGCAGGATCAAGATAAACAGTCCAGTTACTTCCTTTGTAAAAATCATTTTTTGTCTTAACAGGATCGTAAGTAAAGGTAATAGCCAGGCAATCATTACCCTGAAACTTAACGGTTTCAACCTTATCTCCCAGGATCAATCCCGAAGTTTTTAATTCCATCAGTATTGCAAAATGGAAATAGTGCCACCCTTTCATCTGCCGGATAGTTTTGCACTCATCTTCAGATAGATTTTTGTTGCCGCCATCAACCGTCTGGAAACACTCACCTTTTTTAATTCCCCTGATTGTTTTTGCAGCAATCCGGGAGTACTGATAAAAGTTTTCTTTGGTCTGAATTTCAATTATTTCCCCTCCCGAATTACGATTGCCAGGGAATGCTGTAATTAAATGGACCTTACCGGCATAATCATTCCATTTTTGAAGTGGATCGTGAAAATAAATTGCTTTGGCCAATTGTTCCCCACTGGTTTGAGCTGATGTTCTTTTAAAACTGCTTGTAGCTAAAATAGCTATAGATAGCACCAGAATGTAAGCGAACTTTTTCATAATTACTGATTTTAGGTATTATTTTAGAATTATATTGTTATTTGTCTTTCCTCATTTTTCAGGTCTGGTTTAGTGTTGCAACTGGTCATCAGTAAGATACCTGCTGTCAGTATAAAAACAATACCTGCGGAACTTTTTGTTTTTATCATCCTTTAATTTATTAATAAGTCACTACAATCCATGTAATTTCATTTGTTCGTATTAAATGAGTGTAAGTACCCCTTCCATTCCCCCTTTTCATTCTTTTTATATACGTCCAGATATTTCCTGTCAAATTCAACTACAGTATTGTCAGACTTTGATTTCATATAAGCTATCCATGACCATCTGTGTATTGCAATATCATCTCTGATAATAATTTCCTGAGTCGTCCAGGTTGGTAAAGAAAAAGAATAGTCTGTGAAAAATTTATCAAGAAATGCCCTCAGGCTGTCCCTGTTACTTATAGATTTCATTCCCTGTCCAAGGAAGATAAAGTCGTCCGTGATATAGTTAAAGTAGTCATCAACGTTTCCTCTTTCAGCTGCTTTAATCCAGTTTAAACAGTTCTCGTTAATTTGTTCTTTCTCATGTGAATTGTCAACCTTGTTTGTTTTGGCACATCCAGGCATTATAATCAATGTCAGTAATAATAAGGTGTTTAGAGTTTTCATGTCTTTTAACTTTTTCTGGTAATTATATACACTGTTGGGAATAGTTATCATCGTTTTTTACTGAATTCAAATGTTTTATAATCAGATTCATCAGGAGGGCCCGCAATAATTTGAATATTCGGTTTTTTAGTAAATGTCATGATAACGGACGCAAATGTAAATCGCTTTCCATCTTCATTATATGTCCTGCAAACAGGATTATCCTTATTATCTTTTGATCGTAATGCTTCTTTTATCAATGCCTCGCTAATTGCTGAATTGGTTGTCATTCTATTTTCGACTGCTTTAAATCGAATATAGCTGTTTGAGCTTGTTGGTCTTAATTCATCACCCAAATTGGGGTCATATTTTGCAAACCATGGCTTTATATCATCATTTACAACAGGGTGGTTGGTATGATAAACTGTTCCGTTTTCATTATTTGGGTCGAACCGAGCCACTTTATTTGCAGACACTTCAAAATCATATACTTCGCCCTTAATGCCAATAATATAGTTTTGGCCGGAAGCATGATTTACTGATTGGATAAAGTTTAACACGTCTTCCTTATCTGTCGAATTTATGATGTGTCTAACTACAAAGGCAACGGGTAATCCAGTTGAAGAAGCTTTTAGCTGCATTAGAGTATTTACACATACGCCTATCCCTTCCTCGTTCAATCCGTTCAAAGCTATTAACCCAGGATAGGTTAATATCAATTGTTCTGGACTGTTTTCAGTCCTATTCAGGCGCATAAGTACCTGGAAACCATCCGTATAATTGTCAAGATCCATATTCTGCGAAATATAACCTGGCTCGCCATTTCTTGAAGGTACTCCCAGAGCGCTGCAATGATGATTATCCAGGTTATTTATGTAAACCCAAAATTCATCCAGAAGATTTAATATCAACACATCATTAAAGTTTTGTTCTGATCCAACAGAAATTCCCTTAATCTCTTCATACAATTCTGGTTTCCATTTCTTAATGGCCTCATCAAATTCAGCATATTCAAAAAAATCCTTGAGTACTAAATCGGCATCTTCTCCCACCGAACTTGAAGTGTTCTTTTTCCAAGCACTTATTATTTCTCCAATTTCCTTTTTTAGTTCTTTACCATGCTGAAGTCCGAGTTCATAGCCACTTCCTGAAAATGAAACAGTTTTAAGTTCCCTATTTGATCGTTGATCAAAACATCTTCCGTATAAGAATAGCGCGAATAGAATGATTATTATTTTCTTCATAAGTATGGATTTTATTATTGCCAACGGTCAAGTACATGCGTAGTGCGGGATTTCGGAGCGATTCATTGTCCGTCCACCGCAAAGTTTATTGGGAGCAGAAAGACTCAATTTCAGTTTTTCAGCCCGCGCATGAAGCTTATGTTCTTTTTCTGATTATTTGTACAACTCATCATGAGTAGAAGTATAATCAGTACCGGTATTGTTAAATGTTTCATGATTTTTTAGTTTACAATGTTTAATGAACCACAACCTGCGGTATATAATTCGTATTAATTGCATATATACTTTATTCAATGTATAGTACTGAAACATGGCAATCCATACTAACATTGGAGCACAAGTCAGCTTCCTCTGTTCACGCATAGTAGCTTCGTAACTCAATACGACGACACTATCCCACCACGAGGCTGAACTTGAAATCAGATATTTCTAAAACAACTCCGGATCATAGAAAAGGGTATAACCGGCCACAGATGGTTAAGACATTTGATTATTCCACATCCCACCATGTGAGCATTTATTTTTTTACTCTCGTAATGGTCCACTCAGTAACTTTTGCATTATCCCAGGTATCTTTGTTGCCTCTAGACTTAAAAATAGATGTAATTTTATCCTGTGTTTGAAAGTTCATTTCCCATAGCGCCGTTATGTGTGAATGGTCTGCATTAAATCTTTCAAAGCTTATCTTTTTGTCAGAATCAAATTTTCCCATATCATAGGATATGAAACCATTTGGCCACAGAAAAACAAAATTCACTATCTGATCAGGCAGTTTGTTTTTCCCGGTAAATCCAATGATTCCCTTCACGGTTGAATAAGTTTTTCCTTTTGATTGAAAGTACCAATTAGATAAATATCCCTTATCTGATGGGATCACCTCCCATAAAGCTGTAGTGTCCACTCCGGTTTCTGTTTTCCAGGTACCTATAAATTGTTTCATCAATTCGACCTGGTTAAGGTCTTGCTGAGAGGATTGGGCGGTTACACCCAGTGAAAACCAAATGGCAATTAAGCCAGTAATAAAAAACCTGCTGATTTTTTTCATGATAATTAATTTTTAGTTAATATGAAACACAATCTCAATAGTTTCCTGGCAGGAATTACCTGTCAATAAAACAATAACAAATAGTGTTAAAAAGTACGTTTTCATGATTAGTTAGTTAGTTTAATGTTACTTGTAGTAAGTATGAGTCCCAGCGGATTGAACAACTTTCCAATTTTTTTCGGATTTCGTAAATAAATACAACCAGGCACCTTTGGATTTAATGGTATCCCCTGATAATAACACTATTCCCCAGTCGAAACTTGTTGTATAAGAAACTGCATTTTCATTTATGACAAATGCATGCCCTTTACTAAATTCGAAATGGAAAACCTCTCTCAAATTAGAAATAAAATCACGGGTTGGTTTAGCAATACCTGATTCATAATCAGCTATAAGTTCTCCATCTCCGGCAATTACAAAGTTCTTTTCATTTGACCAGAAATTAAGTAACCAATCTGTATCGTGGCGTTTCACAGCGTTTGCATAACCATCAATAATTTCTTTAATTTCCTGAGTGATTTCAACTTTTCTTGTATCGGAAATACTTTCCTGTTGACTGCAGCATGTTAATACGAATATTATTCCACCAGACATGAAGTAATTTTTAATATTTCTCATATGACTATTTATTAATTGTCTCGATCTAATTAACATGCCATTGCTCTCATGCCCCTCGCTCAGGGTGATCTATAAAACAACAATCGGATTTACGACAGAACCTGTACCTCCAATGACTATCAGCGGCGCAATGACAATGAAAAACTCCCAGGTTTTATATTTATTACAGGCTTCTGCCAGTTTCTCTAAATCTAAATTCCACAGCGTAGGTAATCCCATAAAAGGATTTGAAATGGAATGGATCGGATATATCGCTGAATACACTTTATTCGGGGCTTCATCAAAGTCAGATCCCAGTAAAGCGCTATCATAAGAAAAAAGAAATTCTAATACAGATGGATGTAAGCCCGGCTTATTACCATTAGTATTTGGGGCACCAGGATTTGAATAAAAATAAGCGTTTCTTCCACAATTGATAATAACAGCATCCCCTCTGCGAGGCTGAATATTTTCCTGCCTTGCAAAATCCTCCAATTCCCAGCCCTGTACCGGACGATCAAGTGGAATAAAAGTACTTCCCCTTAACTTAGGAATGTCATAAAGAATACCCCTTGTGACAATGCCATCACGCCAATTCTCAATTCCATGGCTTTTTGCACCCTGTTCGGTAATATCAGATTCCGGAAGTCCATTATATAATTTTCCATCGATGCTAATCGCATGGTTCAACGCATCAATATGGGTTTCTGTATAACCATGCGCAATAACGCTAATTTTGTCTGAAGCTACTCCTATCTTTCCTTCTCCCCATTTAAATGAATTTCTATTAATCCTCATACTAAATCCTGCATTTGCTATTGGACGACCCAATGAAATAGAACGACCCAATCGGATTGATTTTTGTGCGATTAATACTGTATCTGAATCAATAAAGTTCAGGGTGCCCAGTTTATCATTTTCACCCCAACGTCCCCAATTGCTGAATCTTTTACTATAGTCGAGATATTCCTCATCAGTTGGAGGTGTGCGCTTTATTCCCTTTAAAGCAATTAAACCCGGCTTTAAGGGTTTGGAGTTATTTGAGAGTTTTGTGGCTGGCTTACAACTGGCATTTAGGCCCATAAAAGCAATTAGTCCAGTCCAATGTAAAAATTCACTTCGTTTCATAGCATCTTAAAATGGTTTATTAAGGTCGAAAATTTTTAGTCCAGCCCTGTTTCCTTTCATTTTGTTCATTTAAGTTCCAGGTGTCAGCTGTGTATTGTTTTAGTATTTCTTTATTTCAATTTGAACTTTAGCTTAGTCAGTTAAAGTTGCAGTCTACCTGTCACCATAACCGACAAAGGGTTTACATTTTAAGTTAATTGCTTAGCTTGACAGCTCTTCGGACACCTGAAATCTGACCCTTATCATTCATGTTTTCGTAGGTCATGGTATCTCCCGACCAGGACCTGACTCTCGACCAAAACTCTGTACCAATTAACTTCGGGTTGGTACAATAAGTAATGATAAGCTTTACGGTGTCTCCTGACATCTTATGAGTTCCGGCCTGGCTGATCATTGGCCCCGATCCGTCAGAGGGACCAGACAGAATAACGAAATGTCCATTCCTGATAACCGCCTGTCCTTTGCGAGGTGGAAGATATTCATAAACTCCATCTATTCCGCTTGCTGCCTGCAAAATCTCATGCTCATTACTTACTCCCCATTCCTCAACTGCTTTTCCATCTGCATTGTTCCGGGTAAATACCATATCCTTCCAGGTAATTATTTTACCTGTCGGTTTATAACCCATATACTCACCGGTATGAGTACCGGTATTCGTTCTTAGCCATGCCTGCATATCTCCTTCTGCAATCACCGGATCAACTTTAACCTGGAGATCAGGAAATGCTGTTCTTCTGCCCGAGACGAACTCTTTAATAATCGAAGGACCCCGGCCGCGATAATCATCGGTAAATACTTCATCTGCAAAGTCTAAATTACCTTTGTTAAAAAGCTCATTGTTGGCTTTTACTATTAAGGCTTTGTTTTGCTCCTCTTTTTTTGAGGATTGATCACAGGATTGGATTGCCATGACAAATCCAATAATTGTCATTAACACAAGGCTTGATTTGAAGTTATTCATATTGTTTGGTTTTTAGTGGTGATTTCTTTTTAGATGTTAAACTCAATAGAACCTTTAGCTTAGTCAGTTAAAGTTGCAGTCTACCTGTCACCATAACCGGCAACGGATTTACATTTTGAGTTAATTGCTTAGCTTGACAGCTCTGTCGACACCTGTAATCTGACCCTTATCATTCATGATTTCGTAGGTCACTGTATCCCCTGACCAGGACCTGACTCTCCACCAATAAGATGTACCAATTAGCTTCCGGTCTGTACAATAAGTAATGACATTCTTTACGGTGTCTCCTGAAAACCTATGGGTTCCGGCCTGGCTGATCATTGGCCCCGATCCGTCAGAGGGTCCAAACAGATAAACGAAATGTCCATTCCTGATAACGCCCTGTCCTTTGAAAGGTGGAAGGTATTCAAATACTCCATCTATTCCGCTTGCTGCCTGCAAAATCTCATGCACATTACTTACTCCCCATTCCTCAGCTACTTTTCCATCAGCATTGAACCGAGTGATTACCATTCTCTTCCAGGTATTTTTTTTGCCTGTCGGTTTATAACCCATATAGTCACCGGTTTGAGTACCGGTATTCGTTCTTAGCCATGCCACCATATCTCCTTCCGCGATCACCTGATCAACATTAACCTGGAGATCAGGAAATGCTGTTCTTTTCCCCGAGACGTATTCTTTAATAAACGCAGGACCCTGACCGCGATAATCATCGGTAATTACCCCATTGGCGAATTCTAAATTACCTTTGTTAAAAAGCTCATTGTTAGCTTTTACTATTAAGGCTTTGTTTTTCTCCTCCTTTTTTGAGGATTGATCACAGGATTGGATTGCAACGACAATTACAATAATTGTCATTAACACTAAGTTTGATTTGAAGCTTTTCATATTGTTTGGGTTTAATGGTGATTTCTTTTTAGATGTTAAACTCAATAGGACCTTTAGCTTAGTCAGTTTCAGTTGCAGGCTAGCTGTCACCGTAACCGGCAACGGGTTTACATTTTGAGTTAATTCTCCCATACTTCAACAGTCTCTTTACCTATATTCCGTTGCCAGGTGCCAACAAAAAAGGCTTGCGCTAATTTAAGTTGGTCAAGGTTAAACGTAGCAGTTTGTGCGTGAACCAGTAGAACAAATTAGAAGGGATACAAACATCAGGTTAGTTAAAAAGAATGTTTTTGTTTTCATAACTGAAAGATTTTAGTTATAAAAAAAGATGAAGTTGGCAAATCATAACATATGTACTGAGCAATTCATATAATTACCAATTTATGCAATTATTTCTATACAGGAGTACATTTGATGATATATATTTCTGGAAATCATTCTGTTAATAGATTAACAACAAATGGTCAATAAAAATACCTAATAATAATATAACATTAAGGAGGGTCAAAACAGGTTGTTGTTATAGATAGCGAGACAAATCCGCCGATATCAGACAGTTTTAAAATAGAACTAACCATAGTTTTATTAAAATTATGAATTTGAAGTTATTATGATTAATAATTTCTTTGTTTTATTAATCCGGTAAGTATGAGGAAATTCTCAAACAAGTGTCGACCTGTCTCCTGATAGTTTTTTTTATTAATTCAAAATCAGATCTTAATTTACCGGCATTAAGTTTTTGAAGGTCTGAATCCTCTGTGATCGATGATTCAAGAAGATCATTTGTTAGTTCAAAATGAGATTGAATAAACTGAGGGGAAACGAAAGTATAATAGTTTATTAATACTGATGCAACATTTACCTGAGCAATCCGTC
>Ga0154307_1017_pt2 | contig 57350 bp, 55 predicted proteins | sample RifGroA2_FD_105601 | JGI IMG/M metagenome (GOLD analysis project Ga0154307, IMG submission 105601) | Bacteroidetes bacterium GWA2_40_15 | reverse complement strand
TCATAGAGTGCATGACATATTTCGTTGTAGGATGCACTTATATTATTATTCTTCAGAATAAGATCGATATATCTGATTGATCTGTCGATCAATTTATTATTGCTTGCCTTTACATAAGTCATAACATTGCCTTCATATCTTCCCAGTCGTCCCATTATAAGTGTTGAGTGAATGTTCAGGATCATTTTCAGAACAAGATGGTCACATAACGGATCAGAGAAAGGTGTTGAGAGTACATGCTGGTTGTTTTCAAGATTAAATTGAATTCCTTGTTTGTTTTTTCCTATTCTGAAAATATGTTGTGTTCCGGGATTGCCTTCTTTGGTTCTGCGAGGAAGAACTTTCGCGCTGAAATCAAATCCAAGCAGTCGTTTTCTTGAGGCAATTCCAGAAATATCAGGCCATTCCAGAGTTCTGGGTTTGTGCCACAACAACGATTCCCATGCAGTCTCACTATTTTCAGCTTCTGGCATGTAGAGGTAGCAAAGTGATATTTTGAGATCAGATTCATGAACATTTTCAAACGGGTATAAACTGAATGTCGGAGAGCGCTCTGTGGTATCCGTAATTATTGTAATACCAAAACTATGGTCGGTCTCATAAAGCAGAAAATCGTTATTCTTATAAAAACCAGATTCACTCTCTGTGAATTTTCCAATAAAACTAATGTCGGTTGAGTTCCAGAACTTTTGAAGTTCACTGACTGTCTTCTCAAGCTCAGCTTCATTTCTGTCATTGTAGAATAATGCAAATCCGGCGGCAGCCAGCAGAATTGTTGAAGACTGCATTCTGGTACTTCCTGTAATACCCATTGGGCCGACAGTAAGATTTATCTTTTCAATACCCTGGTTCTGTAACACGCGTTTTGATCTTTCGGCTACGCTGCAAAGGATATCGTCAGGATTGCAATAGAGAAAGAATGGCTTGCGCATTGAAAGTTTTATCGCCTCTTCCACTGCACCGATAACAAATGGGGTCTCCCCTCCTTCTGTGGTACCAATAAGTAAATCTCCATCTTTAAATCCGGCCTCTGTCAGCTGACGGGCACCGTATAGAGGGTAATCCTCAAAATTCTCGATTGATCTTATCAGGGCAACATCACCACCCGACATAAAGCTGAAAACCCTGTTTTCCATCGGTTTACCATTATATACCTGTCTCCATAAGGTTTCAATTGTAAGGGAGAGTCTTCCTGTAGCCCCGCAACCACAGAAGTATACATCGTTACCTGATTTAAAAGTATCTCTCACAGCATCTTTCAGATAACAGATCTCTTTTACTTTTTCTGAAAGAACAGAAAGAGTATTCCTGTCGAGCCCTTTAAGAACCGATATTGCTTCAGGAAGGTTATTTACAGATAGATCAGATAGATTGCGCGTATCGGGATGTGATGATTCTGTAACAAGCGCTCCGAGTTTATACTGAGATGATATAGCAAGAAAGTTTTCTGCTTTAAGGAGGGATTCTTCTGACATTTAAACAATTTTTAAATTATGACTTCAAATATAGTATTTTCCTTCCTGTTGAAATTTATCAAAATGATATCTATTTCTTAAACAGTAAACTTTCATATCTGAATGCCTTATTCAGGCTCTTATTGAATGTTCCCTACCGGCTTTAAGAGCTTTCAGATTGAGCTCCAAAATCTCCTCTCCTTTCTTTCCGAACAGGCTTCTGAGTGCATCTTCAAGGCTGCTGTAAGACATTGCAATAAACGGAGAGGCTGCCCCGAGGATGACAATATTTCCTGCCCTTGCAGAGCCTATCTCCCTTGCAATAGAATCAGCATCTATTATTACACTGTTCTTTATCTTTCTGATCTCACTCAGGATGTCTTCAATCGGAGGATAATCGGGAATGTTGATCATCGGAGTTGAATTAGTGACTATCCAGCCATCTTTTGAAAGCCATGGCAGATATCTTAGTGATTCCATCGGCTCAACCGAGATTATAAGATCAGCTTTGCCATAAGGTATCAGATCAGAAGCAACAGGTTTGTCCGAGAGCCTGAAATGCGACTGGACATCACCCCCCCGCTGGCTCATGCCATGAACTTCTGACTGCTTCAGATAAAGGCTATTGGCAACAGCAGCAAGTCCGATGGTGGCAGCGATGGAAATTATTCCCTGCCCTCCCACTCCTGAGATTATAATATCATTTTTCATTTTGTATAATCTGATTTACCGGTTTGATGATTCAGTCCGTTTTCTCTTTGTTGCGGTCTGAATGCATTCCCTCGCTGCAATGATGACAGAGACCCCCCTGAATTCAAACTCTTTTTTCAATATACGTACATTTTCTTCATGATTTTTACGTAATGGAGTTAACTCCCTGATATGGCCGGCATCTACTCCCAGTCCTCTGCAAATTGAAACAAGCCGGCCTGTCGCATGGGAATCCTGTCCACCTGTCATTCCTGTTGTAGAGTTATCTGAGATAATAATTGTAACTGACGATCGCTTCACAACGGCATCGAGCAGGCCTGTCATACCTGAATGGGTAAAAGTCGAATCGCCGATTACACAAACGGAAGGGAACAAACCTGCATCTGCAGCCCCTACAGCCATAGTAACCGATGCACCCATATCAACACATGAGTTAATAGAGCTATAAGGAGGCAATGCTCCAAGTGTATAACAACCAATGTCGGAGAAAACACTTCCTGAACTATAAGATTTCAATGCCTCTATAAGTGCATTGAATACATCTGAATGACCGCATCCTTTGCAGAAAGATGGAGGCCTGTTCTTTACGAGAGAGGGAATCCCTCTTCCGTATGAGGTTTTCATACCCAGTGATCGGGCAACTAATGAAGGATTAAGCTCTCCGTCGCGGGGGACAGTGCCATCGAGTCTGCCATATATCTTTATACCATCATCCAGTATCCCGCGCAGGCTCTCTTCGACCATTGGAGCTCCTTCTTCAAGAACAAGTACAGACTTGCATCTTCCGGTGATGTCCTGCACAAGGTCTTTGGGAAATGGATAAGCAGAAATTTTAAGAACAGGAAATTCTTTTACTGAATCTCTGATATTCTCCATCAGGTAGTTATAGGCTATACCGCAGGCAATGATCCCCATATCTCTTTTCGTTCCGTCCCTGAAGATATTGTACCTGGTAATCCTGATATCATATTTAAGTTTTTCATATGATTCCAAAAGTGATTTGTATTTCCTGCGGGCGATAGAGGGAAGCAGAACGAACTGAACAGGGTCAGAGGGCAGAGATAGTTTTTTCTCAGGTAATTGTTCACACGTTGTTACACTGGCCCTGGAATGGGCAAGACGCGTTGTTATACGAAAAAGTACAGGAAGCTTATATTTCTCCGATAGTTCAAATGCATCGAATATCATTTCATATGCTTCCTGCTGATCGGATGGCTCAAAACAGGGAACATTTGCAAATTTCCCATAGAATCGTGAATCCTGTTCATTCTGAGAGGAGTGCATTGAAGGATCATCAGCTGAAACTACAATCAGACCACCATTAACACCGGTCATCGCAGAATTTATAAAAGGATCGGCTGCTACATTCAATCCTACATGCTTCATGGCTACCATTGCTCTCTTTCCACAGTAAGACATCCCAAGGGCAGCTTCCATTGCCGTTTTTTCATTAGCTGACCATTCTCTGTGAACATTTCTGTCTGAAGCGGTTTTTGATGACTGGATATACTCCATAATTTCAGTCGATGGCGTTCCGGGGTAAGCATACATTCCACTCAGTCCCGCGTCGAGTGCAGCCTGAGCAATAGCTTCATCACCAAGAAGTAGAAGATTCTTCATAAAATTCGTTTTGTATTATCTCTGTCCTCAGCAGCATAGGCGAAGAAGGATCATTTTACGTTAAGTTTAAAGAAGTTCAGTGTCTTGTAACCACCTTTGATTCAATATTAAGGTAGTTAGCAATTTTCTCAAGCGAAGATGCATGATGTCCGATACCAAGTGCAAAGTGGTGAGTGGGACCCTCTTTTATCCAGCTCTTAAGAAAGGTTTTAATGTCAGGTTCAAAAAAGCCCCTGGTATTGGTATTACCAGTTGGCGGAATGGGTCCTTTAACAGATAATCCTTCAGCAATTACAAATTTAAATCTTCCTTCATAAGTTGAGTTTATCGACAGCATTGTAATGGGTCCTTCCTTGATTTTAAATTCAACCCCGGCACCCTTCCCTGGTTTACCATGATATTTCTTAAGGCTTCGCAGTACAGGTTTCCCGTCTGCTATCGAAATATTATGCGGACCATCATGACCAACCAGAACGAACCCTTCATTAAAGTCAACCGGATGGAACTCTGCGAAACTTCCGCCAATTCCAAGTCTGTCAAAGATAAGCAGGGCAATAAGTGTTTTGAGATCAGATTCACCACACATTGGAATGTGTTCAGCTGTGAGCAATGAATTACCCACAATAAGATTTGACATCACTTTCCGAAGCTCACTCTCCTCCGGTCCGTCATAATAATAAGCAAGTCCGTCGAGGTTATTGCTTTTCACAAAATTGGTCAGTGCAACACTAACGCTTGCTGCAATATGCAAATCGTCGTTTGTGAGCTTCATTGAAATAGGGTCGGATACAGGGTCAGGAGTATCAAAAAAGCCAAGTATCTGCTTCTCCGCTTTCAATATATCTTCAGATGTCACTTCATTGTAACATTTCATCAGCTGGTTAGCCTCGCACTGCACAATATGACTACCGAAGCATGAGGTTATCATTGTTGCATCAGTGTGCATATCGAGCATAGCATTGATAGGATGACCGATATGACCCAGATGAGCATTCTTCAGATCATGAAGGACCCTGGCAATTCTGCAGAATTCTTCAATCTGATTGTCGGCATCTGCATCATCGTCAAGCGTGCCAATAATTATTTCGGGAACAGGTTTGCCCATCCTGACTGCCACTCCTGCAAATTCAGGCAGGGAGCAGATATCATCATTATAAAGCTGCATATAGGTAGAGGCTTTGGTATAGTCCATTGCCTTCATGGGCTGCAGTGCAACCATTACCATTGGTATATTCAGTGTTTTAATTAGGATTCCGAATGTTCCTGATGTGGCATAGGTAAGCATATCACAGAAAACCATATCGAGGTTTGCTCCCGCAATCAGAGTTACTGATTCATAAGCTTTCCGCGGGGAATCGATTATTCCAAAATCGATTATTTCAGCATCATTATTGCTTATTTTACCGATGAGCTTCTGCTGCTTTTGTATCAGCTCATCCAGGAGACCCGGAAACTGCTCCCAGTATTTTTCATAACCTACACCAAATACTCCTATTCTGGGTTTAGATGTTTTGCCTGTCTTTTCGACTGTTATATTTTCGTTTGTAACCATTTATTAGTTTTTAAATTTTATATGATATTAAGTTGAATAATCTAAGGTCATCAGTTTTATCTTAGGAATAAAATAAATGAGGATAATGAAGGCAACAGGATACATTAATCCTGCATACCACCATAAGGGACTGTAAGAGAAATTTGTCACCACAAATCCAATAAACGGATTAAGCACAAGTGCAGATATTGCTCCGGCCGATCCCGATAAACCAACCACAGTTGACGTGACCCTGTTTCCAAAGATATCACCAATTGATGTTATATAGTTGGTAATCCACAATCCGTGGGCAAAAAAGGCCAGTGTCATAAGAATTATTATAATTACAGATGAATGTAGAAAGCCGATAGTTACAACCGGAACTGTGAGGGCAGCTGCCACTCCCATAACAATTTTTCTGGCGGAACCGGTATCTGAAGTTTTCTTCAGAATCAGGTCTGAAAACCATCCTCCAAGGAAATTTCCGACTCCCAGGGCAAGAAATGGAATCCATAAAATACTGCCTATGACTTCTAGTGACATTGACTGAATTTCATTGAGATATTTGGGTATCCAGAACATATAGAAATAAAATATAGGATCAAGGATAAACCTTATTACAATGAATACAAGAGCTTTCCTGTTCTTTAACAATGAAATAAATTTAATCTTCTCCATTGGAGGGATGTAAACTCTTGTTTCTTCTGAACCAGTTTCGCTATTATCTGTTTTTCTGTAAAAGAAAAGCCAGGCGGCAAGCCATAAAAATCCAAAGCTGCCGGTAATTAGAAAAAGGGTTCTCCAGCCAACCGATACCAGCAACCACGCACACAATGGAGGCGCTATTACTGCTCCAAGTGCGGCTCCTCCTATTGCAATTCCGTTTGCAACAGCATGTTTCGATTTTGGAACCTTTTCAATAACTGCTTTTACTGCTCCCGGGAAACATCCACCCTCTCCTGCTCCAAGCAGAAACCTGAAAAATCCAAAATGGAATACAGAGTTTGCAAGACTATGCAAAAGAGTGGCAAACGACCAGAAACCTACTGAAAATGCAAGCCCCAAACGACTCCCGAATCTGTCAATCAACACCCCTCCCAGGGTGAACATTATTGCATAACTGACAAGAAAGCCTGAGTTAATGAAACCATATTCGATATCTGAAATTATGAGCTCATCCCTGATCTTTATTATCGATACTGAGAGAACCTGTCTGTCCAGAAAACTCAAAGAGGTAGCCACCAGCAGCAGGCCAACGATAATGATATACGAATTCCTGGAGGTCCTTTTCATATAATCAATGCAGAATATTAACTGTCTCAATGGTTACCGGCCCAAGCAAGCCTGATTCTACAAGCGGAACTTCTGCCCAGGGAACAGTTTTACCATCAACTCCGGGAGGCGTGGTATGTGTTATGTTTGTATTTGTAAATTTTTCACCGGTAATAGCATCCCCAATGATGCGGTTGCACCATGAATTGGCAATTTTAAGAGTGAGAAAGTTTTCCCCATGGATAATAATACCTGTTATATCGAAGCGATGGGGTTTAGTCCATGTGATACCCAGCAGCTTATTATTAAGCCATACCTCCGCTACCTGTGAAACGGAGCCAAGATCAAGGAAGATTTTTTTATCATTCATCGGTTCCTTTCCGAACCAGAAACTGAAAGGCTTCTCATATTTTGCTATCCCGGAGAAGTATTTGATTCCGTTGTCAGACAAACTGGTCCATGCGACAAGGTCTTTCATGACAAACTTAGGAGGGGCTCCCCATCCATCCGGAAATGTCACCTCCCAGGGACCTTCTATCTTTGTGATCATTTTACTTATCACTTTCCTGGAACGCGTATTGCTAACCTGTCTGAAAGCACCCGGGTCGAGTATGGCAACACCATCCGACATAAATTGAAGATAAGGAGGATCCTCGCTTTCACTCATTATATTTTTATAAGTCTGGGTAGGATCTGAATTTCTGAATACAATAAAACAGGAACCAAAAGGAGGAAGTGTAAGAGGCAGATTTATATATGTGTTCCCGGTTTCATATATTGTTACCGGTACTATTTCTCCTGATACCGGGTCCCATAACTCGGGGACCTTTCGGTTCTGCCGAAATCCGCATTTGCGTGAAATCCACTCATTGGCTGTATTCCTGATAAAATAGAAATCAAGGTCATCAATCCTGTAATGTATATAGTCAAGAAGAGCTGTTTCATCATCCCTGTAAGAAAAATCTGGCCTTACATTCAGGTATTTGATCATCTCCTCAGGGTCAGTACCGGTAATAACAGCTCCGGCAGCTGACAACCTTTTCAACGCTTCTTCAACTTCCGGCTTTCTGATCTTCTCTTTTTCGAGCGCCAGTATACTGAATGATGAGCCATCAGGAAGGAACAATCTTCCATCTTTAACACCCAGGTTATTTACAAGAATTTCTGTATTTATTACTTCATAATCATAACCAGGTCCAACTTTGAAATGAGTGTTTTTAGGAGTAGCTGAATTGGGAACTTTATCTCCATAATACCATAGGACATCTGCAACGAATTTAGTCTCCTGAAAAATAAAGGAATTTCTTGCGAGATAATCAAAGAATGGTCTGATCATTGGCCACCAAACCCTTTTATCATTGAAATGAGTTCCGGCATGGTATACATAACCGGGGAATCCTGTACCCTGCGGATTATGACTGAAACCGTGAAGCACAACTTTGTTCATTCCCTCACAGAAGGCACGGTCGCCAAAAGGCTTAATATCAGCAGGTCCTTCCTGCCAGTGCCGGAACGATGTAAAGGATTCCTCCTCTACAATTCCCAGCCCGTAAATATGTGAGGCAGCAGATACCTCTTTAACTACTCGGAGAATATCAATACTGTCGATACCGTTGTCATCCTTATACCATCTTGAATGGTTAACCCAGAATTCACCCCGTGGAATATCAAGAGCGCCAAGCGCCTTTAATGGTTCGGCAGGTCCGTTGTATAGCGGATACCCCGGGCCTCCTGCTTCGCAGTTTATTTTCAGTCCGTACTTATTCGAAATCTCCTTTGCCTTTTTATAAAGGTTATTTATCATAAGTTCCGACAAGGTTCTTTTAAAATCAGTCTGAACCATATCAGTTATATCCTTGCTGAATAATTCAGGGTTGAAAAGTGAGGGAATGAATTTTGTTATTTCATACCCGTTGATTTTTCTGAATTCTGAAGGAAGAGAGGAAGTCCATACAAACCCGCGGGCTTCATAACTGGCAAGATAAAGGCTTTTAAGGGCAGTATTTCTGAAGTCCCCCAGGACAGGCCTGAGTTTGTCAATAATGTATATCAGGTGAGTCTCAACGGCAACAGAATCAAAATGGTCAATAGTAAGACCAGCGGAAAGAGGACTCGGAAGCACCAGCTCCTGACCTGAATTGGAACTTACATAACGGCAGATATCCCATTCTCCCGGCGGAACATCCCATTTCAGGACGTCGGTTACTTGATTAAAAAAGGGTGCCAGGTTGATAACAGAAGAGGTATCTATATCGCCTCTTGCTGCACCTGCAGGCAGAGCAAGTACTGCAACCTCCTCATAGTATTCTGGTCTCCCGTTCTCTCTGAAAGGCACCAGAGGTTTGCCGGTTCCTCCTACCAGGGAAGCCTTTGGAAAAGTGACATCGGGGAATGGCAGGATTGTCTCTAGACGTCCCTGAACACCTCTCATACTGACTTTGGAAAAGTAGAGTGATTTCCCGGCATACTTCGGTTCCACCCAGCTGCCACCGGCATTCCAGCTGCTTGCCAGGTTCAGCCCGGCTGTAAGGCCCAACCGTCCGGCTTCGGTAATCACGGCTTTTAAGATTTTAAGCGACTCATCGCTCATGAAAGCAGGCCCCCCGGGAATCATGGTATCAGATTTTGGAACACCTATCTCGAAAATATCAAACCCGCTTATCCCGGCATTTTTCATAGCCATCAACTCCGTTTTAGCCCTGAGAGTATCAATATTACCATTCAGGCACCACCAGTAAGCTTTTGGTCTGGCTGTCTCAGGGGGAATTCTGAATCCGTTACTGAGTTTGTTATAATCTATATCCTGCGCAATTATATGATCCTGCCACGGTATAATTAAAAGCAAGATGATGATATACAAAAACTTATTCATAAAAGGAGGTTTAATTACCTTCTAAAGTTAAATATTTGACAGCGAAAATCCTCATTAAATGATATAGTAAGGATAAAGTATTTTAAGCAATACTCTTTCCTGTTAAAATATAGTTAAATGTTTTACCGTTATACACAATAATGCGTATTTTGCAGCTGTAATTCTGTTATTACAGGAAATAATAGCCTGCTGATTGAACAAATTCATTTACACTATCATCCTGTTATTGCTTACTATCTCTGTGCTCAACGGGCAGGAATCAGAGCCGGAGAGATATCTTCAGGTAAGCGGAATAATATCTGATGAATCAAACAGGCTGGTCTCGGGCGCAGCAATAATTTCTAAAAAGCTCAAAAAGGGAGCTGTAAGTGAAAGGTCGGGTATATATTCGATAACGAGCACTCCGGGAGACACAATTTTTTTTCGTGCACTTGGTTACAAGAGGTATCATACTGTAATTCCGCTCACATATAGTGAAAAGCATGTTAAAATGGATATCAGGCTTGAGTTTGATACAGTAGAGATCACCGGAGTTAATATTCTTCCATGGAGAACATACAGTGAGTTCATAAGAGATATCACACAACAAAAACCGATTGATCCGATAATTGAGAACATGAATGATAACCTGGCATCCATTTATGTTGCCATAGCAAATCAGTCAAACCTTAAAGTCGCACCTGAAGCAGGTTATAAATATGTTATGGAACAGAATTTCAGTAATTTGTCAACCAAGAACCAGTTTCCGGTCAATAATCTTCTCAATCCGTGGGCATGGGGTAAATTCGTGCAGGGGGTAAAGAACGGATTATTCAAGAACCAGAAGTTCAACAAACCCGAGCAACCCAAGGTTAAGAAGAAGATAAAGAATGCTGAGAATAGATAGCTGATGGCTGGTAGCTGATAGTTAATCTATGAGCGCTATTTATCTCAAAAAGCAGGATTATACAATTTGTTCTTAAAGGCATAGTCGTTGACGGTTTTCCTTGGTCTTCTGTTCTCATCCTTTTTCAGTACATCGGCTGGCAGATTGGTTCCATCACCCAGAAATCCTGCAGCCATTGCTGCAATGGGTTCAACGTCATCTCCAAGCCGGAAATATTCCCGTACCTTTTCAACCGAGAAGCCGCCCATCTGGTGGATATGTATATCGAAAGCCGTGGCCTGAATAAGCAGGTTTGAAACAGCCATACCTGTATCATACTGTGCAAATCTGTTTGGCTTTCCGTTGTGAGAGAATCTTGTTCTGGCCATACTTATTATAAGAGCATAAGCATTCTTAGCCCATATCTGATTACCTTCCACCAGAAATTCAATATAATCGTTGAACACCTTCTCATTCTCACGGGTAGTATAGACAAATAACCATGGCTGTTCATTATTGCATGAAGGTGCATGACCGGCCGCTTCCATCATTGCTTTTATTTTAAACTCCTCAACAGTTTGCTGAGATAAGGCATAAGGACTCCATCGCTCCTGTATTACCTCAAGTACCAATTCTTTCTTCATGACTCCTGATTATTATATGATTTCGGTATAATACTGAATTATGCTTTTAAGTATAACAACCAACAAGTTCAATATATAGCACAAATATCAGCGTGACAAATGTAATAATTTATAATTTCGCAGATTATGAAGAAGTACAAAGGCAGGCTGGTTGGAATTTTGGGTACAGTAATATTTCATCTTATTGTTGCTATCATCATTATGTCATTTCAGATCAGGTCATTGCAAGTTCAGGCAAGGGATATGTTTGAAATTGAGTTTCTCGCCGAAGAACAACCTGAAGAAGAAAAACTGATTGAGGTACCAATAACCACAATTGAGAAGATACTCCAGGGTGATGAAGAGATGCTGAACATAGCAAGGAACCTCGCAAACAAAGCTGATGCAAGAGTCAATCCTGATGATTACATTGATAAGGTTAAGGAAGAACTCATAAAAAGCGGAAAGCTAAGTGTTGATAATTATATTGATGAACAGAAGAAAGCTGCAGATAAAACTGATGAAAATCTTGCTTTCAATGATGAATCGAAAGTAAAAGATGACCAGAATAAGCCCTCCGAATCGCAGGAGATGGCTGCAAATTACAAGGGGCCGACACGTATCTACTATGAACTTAAAGGCAGGACACATACCTATCTGCCAATACCGATATATAAATGTCAGGGATCGGGAAAAGTTTCCTTGAGAATAGAGGTTAATCAAAAGGGTGCTGTGGAGAAGACCCTTGTAATAACAGGTGAAAGCACTACCTCCGATCCTTGCCTGGTTGAGGCGGCAGTCAGGGCAGCGGTGATCACGCGGTTCAATTCGGACCTTAAGGCACCGAAAATCCAGATGGGCACACTTACTTATCATTTTGTGGCACAATGACCAGTAACCGGCGACCGGCATGAGGAAGAGGCGGGCTATCAAAGCCAGTGAAAAAGAAAAAAGGATTATTCAGACTTACTTGTTAAATGCCAGAAACCGCAGGTCAAGCATTTATAGGCATGAATTTCCTTTACTCTCCGGTTTTCTTTAATATACCTGACCATATCCTCAGCCTCCTCTGGCGAATAATAAATTCTCTTCTTACAGGAAGGTTCTATCGGATTTAATTTTTTTGTATTTGAAAGTTTATAGCCCATTTTTCAGTTACCATCAAAACATTATCTCATACTGGAATTAGCTCTTCAAGTAATTTATTAATAAATTTACTGATTGTCAAAGCTAATAAAAGATGCACGAAATATAATATTGCAAGAGAAAATGTACGAATTGATCACTCGTGATAATTAAACTAATGGAACCGCTGTTTATTAACAACAAACCATGGACACTTATCAGATATGGTATTGGTATAATGTTTATTCTATCCGGAATCGCATATTTCATTTCAGAACTATCTGATAGCGGTTTCCACAATTATTTTATATTATTTACATACCTGTTAGCCGGAGCAGCAAATCTGACAAGGGATTTTGGTTTGAGCAGATCATATTTGAGACCTGAAGACAACCGCTTGATTATTAAACTTATGAACAAATTAAGACCAATAATCGCTGAGGATTCAGAGATTGAGAAGATAATACTGAAGAGAACTGAAATCGAGGTAAATCTGAAAAGCAGGAAGCCGGTAAGGATTAATCTGATAACTGCCAACCGCGATGAGAAGAATAAAATCTATCATTTTTTCATGAATTATTCAAAAGAGAGAGCAATACAACTTGAAAGAATTCCAGGCAGGTAACAGAGTATTAATATTGACCGGAATCAGCCGGCTTAACATCAGAATACATTTTTTTAAATATATTTAAAAGTTAATACTAACAAACTATAAGACAGTTATATGAAAAGCCTGGTATTGCTTCTGATATCCGTATCAATATTCCTTATAGGAATAATCTTCAAGCTTGTTCCTCTGCCTGGTTCAGGTATTATGCTTGTAATCGGGCTGGCTCTTTTCGTCGTATTTGCTGCCATTAAGTATATTGAGAAGAAAAGCCCCGTCATGAAAAAGGTCCTGATTATATCGTCAATAATACTTCTTGCATCTCTTCTTTTTGCAATGATAAAGTACAAGTACTTTGCAGAGCTTTTGATAGGTGCTGTAATAGCAGGACTGATTATCTTTCTTCTTTCACTTTTATCAGGCAGTAAGAATAAACCTGAATAATAGAGAATAGAGAATTATAGTCAGAATGACACCTATTTTCTTTCAGAATCAAAAAGAATTCAGAAAGTGGCTGGAGAAAAACCACAAAAGTGAAACTGAATTATTGGTGGGTTATTATAAAGCAGGCAGTTATAAACCCAGTATGACCTGGTCGCAATCTGTTGACGAAGCTCTCTGTTTTGGCTGGATAGACGGGATACGCAGATCAATTGATAATGAAAGGTACTGTATTCGTTTCACTCCCAGAAAGCCTTCAAGCAACTGGAGTAATATTAACATCAAAAAGGCAGAAGAGCTCAAAAATAAGGGGCTCATTAAATGTTTAATGAGCGCAAAACAGGAAACAACCCAACTCTCAAGATTAAATAAAACCATTATAGCCAGCAAAAAAGAAAAAAGGATTATTTAGATTTAAATCCTTAACTTTGAATTTAAAGACATTATTCTCTTTTAACAAAAAACCGATGAATAACGGAAGCATTGCAAAAGACTTTCCGATAGTTTGTGTAGGTGGTTCAGCTGGAGGCCTCGACGCATACATCAGGTTACTTAGCCATCTTCCGTCCGATATGGGTGTTGCTATTGTCATCGTTAATCACTTAAGAACCGTAGCCACCCTGCTTCATGAGATTCTTCCAAAACATACAAAAATGCCGGTTGAGCTGATCACTGAAAAGCTTGACATTCAGCCTAACCATGTGTTTATCATTCCTGAAAAGCACGATTTACATGTTATTGATGATGAGTTCCGGCTTAAGCCGATATCAAAGCCCAAAGGATGGCCCAATGTGATTACAATATTTCTCAGCTCCCTGATTAAAAACTGGGATGGGAAACTCATTGCGGTCATTGTTTCCGGATATGATGGTGACGGGGCAAAGGCTTTATGTGCTATAAAGGAAGCTGGTGGCATCACCATTGCACAGAAGCCCGACACTGCAGCACAACCAGATATGCCGGAAACCGCAATAGCAAGCGGATGCATAGATTATATTCTATCACCTGAAGATATTGCTAAAGAAATTGTGCGAATTGCCTCACACAGTGATAAATGATCCGGTAAATATCAGGTGTCAATAGAGGCAGCTGCCGGTGATGCTCCATGACAAAATAAAATGTGTGAATGTTGTAATTCTTTTCAATTATTGTGTAATCTCTTTTCGCAATTATACACCCATCTTTGTTAGCTGATTAGCCGTAATATTCATTCTGGGTATTATGAACATTATCTGTTAAACAAGTCATGAAAAAAGAGCAAACAGATTCAAAAATTCTTAAAAGCAGCTATATCCCAACTTCAGAATTTTACAGCCAGATAATTGACAGCTTACAAGATTATTCAATTTTCACCCTGGATAAAGAACTAATAATCAACAGCTGGAGTTCCGGCTCTTCAACAATATTTGGATATGAAACAGAGGAGATTCTGGGCGAACATTTTAGTAAGATTTTTACTGAAGAGGATAAAATAAATGGTATTCCAAAAGAGGAAATTGATAAAGCAGTCAGAGAAGGCAGGGCTGTCGATAACAGATGGCACATTTGTAAGGATGGAAGCAAATTTTATGCTTACGGTTTGGTTTTCCCGCTGATCGGATTAGATGGAGAAATGCTTGGATACGTTAAAATTCTGCGGGATCTTACTGAAAGAAGGAAATCGGAAGAAGCTGTAAAAAAATACGTAAAAGAACTGGAAGAACTTAATAACCATAAGGATAGCATACTTGCCATACTCTCACATGACTTAAGAAGTCCGTTAAGCGGGATTATTGGGATTACTGAATATCTGAAATCGGATTTTGCCAAAATGCAACGAAGTGAATTGGAAGATATGATTGACCTCCTTCATAAAGAATCAACAAATGAATTAGAAATGCTGGACTATTTATTGGAGTGGGCCCGGATAAAATATGCATCGGAAGCATTCACTCCTAAAAAAGTTGAGCTTATCCAGTATGTAAAAAAAGTTTTTGATACTTTAAATGAAGTCGCTGAAATAGCCGCCATTAACCTGCATAACGAAATAGAAGAAAACACAACTGTTTTTGCAGATGAAAAGATGTTACTCTCTGTCATTCAAAATATTGTCTCAAATGCTATCAGACATTCAAATAAAGGAGGAAAAATAACAGTTACTGCGAAGAAAAAAGAGGATAGGATAATTGTTCAGATCAGGGATACTGGTATTGGAATGTCAAAAGAGATACAGGAAAAACTTTTCACCCCGCAAAGGAACCCTCTTTCAAAAATGAGTAAAGAGAATAAAGGAAGCGGCATCGGACTATTATTGGTAAAAGGATTTTTAGAAACAAACGGAGGTGAGATATGGGTCGAAAGCAAAGAAGGTAAAGGCTCATCTTTTTATTTCACATTACCAATGGAAAAACCTCTCCAAAAAATTACTGCAGACAAAATTGATTTTGATGAAAATGTTTAATAACTTATAAAACCCAATTATAGCCTAAAAAAGAAGCTGCTGGTTATAATTGTATGGCCTGATTACTTCCGGATTGTTGCGGTTGGCAGTTCTGCTGTTCACAAGAGGGCTTATGGTATGAGCCTTAAGAATGCTCTCAGATGAAGGTTTAAGGAGATTTTTTGCATCGTCAGGAGAAAATGAAAGGTCGATCCATTTCAACTCTGAATCCTTGTCAAGAATTGCCGGCATTCTCCTTCCCGAATTGTGTATTTCTGACATCAGCTTATTTGCATCGGTAGTAACGATGGAGAAAGTTGTATACTTTTCGCCGGTATTGTTCTCAATCCATTCATCATATAAGCCTGCAACTGACAATATCTCATTTTCAGCGTGACTGATATACCAGGGGACCTTCTCTTTACCAACATGCTGCCACTCAAAAAATCCGCGAAGGGGGATTATGCATCGCCTGGTTTTAAAGCTTGAGGAAAAAGAGGATTTTTTATCAATACTCTCCGACCTTGCATTGAATGTTTTGTATCTTATCTCATTTGCATCTTCGATGTTTCTGGTCCATGAAGGGATCAATCCCCATTTAAGTAGTTTAAGATTTGACTTATCTTCCGAGCAGATTGCAGGCAGCTCGGGAAGGGCAAAAGCATGATAATAGTAGCTGGGTCTGTATTTGTCAGGATCTATTAAGGTAGCACCATACCTGTTTTCAAGTTCTTCTTTAATCAGGTTGACATTAACAGTGAAACACATAATTACCAGTAAAGAGTTTCTGTTGATGTGAAATTGACAGGAACGGGAAGGGAATAATTAAAAAGATCCTTTTCAGGCCACTCAGATATTTGCGATATAACCCTGTACATCATATTGTTGATATAGGAATAAATCTCCGGACCGTTCCATGCGCTTGAATTCAGAAGCACCACCCAGGATATGCCGTCTGATTGCCGTTTCATCATACCCGCACTTCCCGGAAATGAGCCGGTTCTCCACCATGTACCGTTATATATAGTTGTCTTCCATCCAACCGGTGCATATCCGTTTTCATTGTCTGTCATAATGCGGATACTCTCATTGTTCAGAATGTCGGGCCTGTTGCTGAATCCGTCCACCGCAAGCATCAGCCTCATCAGATCGGGAGCTGTTGCAATCCAGGCACCTGCTCCTCCCAATGAACGAATGTCGTTTCCTCCATAGCTTGGAGTAACCATCTCCCCTGTTCCGTAAATCGATGGTTTAAACACCTGATCGGAAGTTTCGTAATATGTTACTTCAAACGGAGTTTTCTCTGACGGAAGGTTGCCTGCAATTGCCATATCATAGATACCAAGTGGTTCCATAATAGCGTTTTTACAATATTCTTCGTAGGACAATCCTGATACTTTCTCTATTATAAGACCAAGGATACAATAGCCCAGATTGGAATATGAACGACCGGTTCCGGGAGTAAAGTGAAGTCTTTTATTAAGTGCGAACCTGACAATGGTTTTGGTATCGGCAGGCGGCTCAACACCCATCTTCTCTGCCACTGTTACAGGCATAAACATCTGGTCGCCATGTCTTTGTGACCAGCCTCCTTCATGACTCAGAAGATGACCAACAGTTATATTATAAACTCTTTTGTCTCTCGGCTCGCTGAAATAAGGATCATTAAGAATACCATCTGGTCCAAAAACCCTGTCATTAAGTGACAATTTCCCTTCCTCTCTGAGTTTCATTATGGCAACTGCCGTAATCAGCTTTGAAATACTCGCGACTCTGAATTTATTGAATGGCTGAGTTTCGGTCTTTGAAGCTGTATCAGTATATCCAAACCCCTTGGAGTATATAAGCTTACCGTCTTTTGATATTGCCACAGAAGCGCCTACGATGGACCATTTACGTAAAAAAGAGTTAATTGTTTTTTCAGCCGGGACATACTCACTTCCTGTTGAACTGTCATTTGTGAGCCTTACATTTCCGGGAACAAGCTTATCAGCCACAACAACACTCGTTTCTCTTGCTCCGGGATTAAAGCTAACGACTGATGCCAGCAGGGTTATAAGCAATATCTTCCTGTTCCTGTTCAATAGTTTAGTAATAATTCAGAGTACAAAAATAAGAAGTTTTCCGGTGTATGAACAATATTTTTGATTTTTACGATATCTGGTTCCTGATTCAATGCAAAAAAAAATATTCCATGACATCCGGAATTATTCGTTACAATAAAACAAAAAACTAACTTTGCTGACATGTCGGAAAAAAGAATATCAGTTTTTTGGTATGTAATTTATTTTCTTCTGTCAATCCTCCCAAATGCTGCATTATCGCAAGGTGGAGAAAATAGACAAGTCAATAATAAAATACAGCCTTCTGATACAATCGAATACATCCCTTCATGGTATTTCGGGGCGCTTGACTATAACCTCATGATCGCTGCTTCAAAGGGGCTTTCAACAGAAATTGACAGGCTTATTGAATTGGGTGCGAATATTAACTCATATACCGATGAAGGAGCCACTCCTCTTGTTTTTGCTGTTGCCAACAACCACCTAGAAGCTGTTAAAACTCTCCTGAAACATTTTCCCAGGCTGGATGATATAACCTCAGATAATGAGACTCCTTTGCTTATTTCTATAAAAAATAACTCTCCCGAAATAGCCGAAACCTTATTGAGAGCGGGAGCTGACGTCGATTTCAATGATTTTAACGGAGCTACCTCCCTTCACTATTCAGCATTAATGGGATATATTGAATTAGCTGACCTGCTATTGTACTACGATGCATCAATTGACTTTAAAACAGATGATGGCATAACTCCTTTACATACAGCAATACTGTCAGGGGATATTGAGATCGCTGATCTCCTGATCCAGAACGGAGCAAATATGGAAGCCCGGGATGATGAGGGATACACACCTTTTCTGAATGCTGCATCATATGGAGACACTATCATTATGGATATGCTCAGGAAATACGGAGTTGATATTTATACCAGGAACAATTATAATCACAATGCACTTACACTGGCTATTGCCTTCGGGCACAAAGATGCTGTGAATTACCTGATCAATAAAGGCGACAAATGGAAAACTGCAGACAGCCATGGCACTGATCCCTATAAAATTGTCTCAAAATACAAAAGAAATGAGATAGGAGAAATTCTGAAAGAAAATGGCATCCCGGGCAAGGTAAAATTTGGCATTGACCAGGCATCTTTTTCAGGATCGGCGAGATTTACCCCCCATGATTTCTACTCGGGACTAAATATTTCAATTAAAGAACCTTATCTGAATACAGGTTTTACCGTTGGATGCGATATGAAATTATGGTATACCAGGATACTCATTGAAGATTCTGAGAATAGCTATTTTCAGTATTATGACAAGGGAGCCATGTTATATGCGGGCTTTTTTAAAGATTTCATGCTTACCGACAGGATTGACAGGGGGAAATTAATTCTATCTGCCTCCTTATCGGGAGGATACACTTTCGGGAACCAGTTCAGGGGAACTATGAGAACACCTGACAATGGTTTCAAACTGATACCGGCTGCCTCATTAAAATATACGAAAAACGCAATTTCCTTCTTTACAGGAGCAGAATATATTAAATCAGAATACTATAAAACAGGGCCGGTATGGTTCAGAGTTGGCATGGCATACAACTATTATTTTGACAATCAGCATATCAGGTTAAAGAGAATAAACTGGAAATAACAACAATGACCAGAATCATCAGAATCATATTTCTACTGACTATCGTTGCAATGTTTTCGTGTGAGGACAGTAAAAATTTTACCAATTGCGATGATTGCACTTCTGTGGAACCTTTTGATGTTATAATTAAAGCAGAACTTGACCCAAATAACGAACGGGGAGTACTGGTTACATTATGGGAAGGCAGAATTGAGGACAATATAATTTATGACTCAAAAACAGTCATTAATTCTTCAAAATATGAGAAGAAGGTTTCTCTGAACAGAACTTATACAATTACTGCAACTTACATTGTTAATAATAAATCATATACAGTAGTCGATTCTTCAACACCACGGGTAAGATATACTGAAGATATGTGCGAGAATCCATGCTATTTTATTTATGATAAAACTATGGACCTGACACTTAAGTATACTAAATAGGCGACAGGCGACAGGGAACAGGCGACAGGCGTCAGGTTCTTGGATATTTGAACAATGGATTTCCTGCCAGACCCTTTTCTTTTATTGCTAGTATCTCCTTAACTTTCAATGGCTTAATACTATTCTTCATATTCAGCGCTATTTTGAACAGCCCTGTATCGCCCGGAGTAAGAGCCGCAGTTACCGGATGAGATAAAGTAAATCGCAGTCCCATTTTTATATCATCGGTAGTGGTAAGCGGTTCATACCAGCACTTCGGATATTTTGCCTTATCCGGAGCATCCTTTGGCCAGGGGCCTTTTGCCATTGCCTTAAGCGCCAGTATACCCATATTTTTCTGTTTTGCCCTTTCAAGAACCTGTGCCCCAAAGTCGCCGGCATACCAGGTAACATAATTTACCGGGAAAAGAATTGTATCAAAATCATACCGGTCCATCATGGCAAGTGATGCCTCAACTGAATGTGCGGAGAATCCAATGAACCTTATCTTTCCTGCTTTTTTTGCCTCCTGGTAAGCCTCCATTGCACCTCCCGGGGCAAATATCTTTTCCACATCCTCCATAGTTGTTACAGCATGGAACTGGTAGAGGTCAAAATGATCAGTACGAAGGTTCTTCAAAGATTTTTCCAGCTCTTCCAATGCCCCTGTCTTATTCCTTTGAGTAGTTTTACATGCAAGAAAAACATTTTTCCTGTAGGGTTCCAGTGCAGGTCCGAGTTTTACTTCCGCATCGCCATAGGTTGGAGCAACATCAAAATAATTGATACCTGAGTCGATAGCCAGCTTAACTGATTCTGTTGCCTCATCCGGAGTGGCATTCATAACAATTATGCCTCCGAATCCGATCATTGAAAGCATCTCCCCTGTTCGCCCCAGGGATCTTTTTTCAATTTTACCGGGAACAGCTTTTCGTTCTATTCCTGAAAGATCTGCCGGAAACAGGCTGATAGCCGGCGCAGCAATTGCTGCAGCTTTGATGAAATCCCTTCTCTTCATAGCTTTTGATTCTGGTTAATGATTTTCGTATAATCTGAAAAGATAGTAAATTGGGAGGAATATTTGGTGAAAATATCGCAAAAAGCATCTTTTATGAGAAAACAATTTTGTAGTTACGCAATATTTGTTCTGGTACTGTTCCTTTCAGCATCATGCTCTGAAAAGAAAGAATTAAATACAGATGTCCTTGTAATAGGAGGCACAACAAGTGGCATATCGGCAGGTATACAGTCTGCAAGGTGGGGTGAGGGGTGAGGGGTAGTGAGTACCGAGTACCGTTATTATAATCTTATGACCGGATTCGCAGTGTATGATATCTCTTCATTCCTGTAATAGACCTTCTCAAGAAACAATCCGCTTGGAGGGGCAGTAAGTTTTGCAGGTATATCAGACTTAACTTTGAAGAACGAAGCAACATCGTCCGGTTTAAGATTGCCCCGCCCTGCTTCCACCAGCACTCCCGTCATCCGTCTGACCTGTTTCCAGAGGAAATGTGAACCTATAACGTGAAAAAGGATCAGATCGCCGAAATCATAAACCGATGCATGGAAAACCTCTGCTTTGGTTGATGACTGTTCTCCTGCTTCATCGGTGAAAGATATGTAATCCTTTAACCCGGGGAAGTTTTTTGCAGCCTCGTTCATCAGGTTGATATCCAGATTATCCTTGATCCACCAGACAAATTTTTTTCCGAAAGCTGTTCGTCTTCTGCTTATCTGATAAATATAGCTTCTGGCATGGGCATCGTACCGGGCATGAAACTTATCATGAGCTTCCCCGACATGAATAATACTTATATCAGGAGGAAGACGGTCATTTATTCCATATTTGATTTTAAGCGGAACAAGGTCGGTTTCTACCCCCAGATGTGCAGTCTGTCCGATAGCATGAACACCGCTGTCGGTTCTTCCTGCACCGAAAAGATCGATTGCTTCACTTTTAAATAAATCTCTGCACGCACCCAGTATCTCACCCTGTATAGTCTTTCCACCCTTCTGTATCTGCCAGCCTGCATAACGTGTCCCTTCGTACTCAATCGTAAGCTTATATCTTCCCATTTATTGTCTTTTCCGCAAAGGTAGTACAAATAAAAGGAAGAGTCGCAGAAAGAGATAATGGCTTAAAGGTGCTTCCTGACTTTATTCCAGTAGATTTTGGTTTTTCGTCCGGAACCGTTCCAGTTCTTTGCAATCTTTTCCAGGTTATACGGTCCTATCTGGGATGCATAATAGAGGAATATTTTTTCCGCAATATTATAATCATACATATCATTGACAGTGTAACTGCTTCCCGTTCTCCGGTTATAATCCCTGACCCTGATCGGGCGGATCTGAAAATATCCAACTGCATCTTCCTCAGCATTATATGCAAGAGTATCAAGTTTAGTTTCAACCATGCCAATTGCATATATGATCTTGCCGAAGGGATTCACCGAAACTGCAGGCTCAATAATAAGGGCATTTGTTGCCGGTGCAAAAAGGTTCAGTGAGAAACACACACACAAGACAGCTATTACCATCTTTTTCATCAATTCACTCATTTCTAATTTATTTACAAAGTTCATACTCTTCCAAACAACTATATGTAGATTAGGTTCAAATGTTATTAACATGGTATATAGGCGATTAACTCTAACTTGTTATTTAAAGTGCTGATAACATGCTATTTAATATAACCAAAGGCTGTTGGTAAGTAATCCCTGAATACGAGCCGCCATAAGTATATTTCTCTTTCCCCGAACTTTATTACCTTTAGTGCCGAACATTCCTGATATCGATTATGTTAAAAGTGTAGTATCGAAAATTATAGCCAGAATCGTAACAATAAGAATATGAAGAATAAATACATGAATCCATACATTGCAGGAACCTTATTGGGGCTGGTGCTGTTGATGGCAATGTTCTTATCGGGAAGAGGACTGGGTGCAAGCGGAGGACTTAAGTATTGCGTTGTCTCAATTGTTGGTGCCGTCGACAGACAGCATACTGATAATTCAGTCTACTATGGCAAGTATTTCGAAGACGGGAACAAGCCCTTAAAAAACTGGCTTACCGTAGAATTGCTTGGATTGTTGATTGGAGGTTTCATTTCCGGAGCAATATCAAAAAGACTGAAGTTACAGGTTGAGAAGTCACCTGATATTTCTGTTACAAGAAGACTTGTCTTTGCATTTCTGGGAGGTGTATTTTTCGTATACGGGGCACAGCTTGCGAGAGGATGTACCAGTGGTGCGGCCCTATCGGGAATGGCGGTACTGTCGCTTGCCGGATTTGTTACTATGATGGCCATATTCGGATCGGCCTATGTATTTGCATGGTTTTTCAGGAAGAACTGGATATAATAAAAGGCGAAGGGCGAAGGGCGCAGGGCACAGGGTTATTAACCCAGCATCAAACGCAAATAAACAGCATAACAAAATAACAAAACAACAAAATAACAAAATAACGAAATGGGACCAATAGTTACTTTAACAGGATTACCGGAATGGGTTGATTTGCTGTTTGCTCTGGTGATAGGGATCGGATTCGGATTTGCGCTGGAACAGGCAGGCTTTTCATCAAGCCGCAAACTGGCCGGTATGTTTTACGGATATGATACAACAGTTATAAAAGTATTCTTTACAGCTGCCATAGTCGCGCTTGTCGGATCTCAGTTACTGAGTTATTTCGGACTGCTCGATCTCAATCTTGTGTTCGTAAATGAATTTTATGTAAAAGCAGCAATTATAGGCGGAATTATTATGGGTGCAGGATTCATAATGGGCGGTTTTTGCCCCGGGACAGGATTAAGCGCACTCTCAATCGGAAAAATTGATGCCATGGTATTTGCTGCCGGGGGATTGGCTGGTGCTTTCCTTTTTGCAGAAACATATCCTTACATTCAGAATCTGGCCAACGGCACTTATAAGGGACCGGTGAAAATCAACGAGGCTCTGGGTATCTCTCCCGGGCTATTTACTCTGCTGCTGATCGTCGCGGCCCTTGTAATGTTTTGGATAGCAGAGATTGCTGAGAAGAGATTTGCCAGACCTGACATAACAGATAATATTTAATCTTTAACAAATGAATACTCGTGAAAAACTGTCAATAATTCTTTTGAGCATTGGAATTATTCTTGCTTTGCTGCCTTTAACAGGTAGCAGGTCATTTACGGTAAAGCCACAGAATTTGCTTTCGGATGCCCTCGATGAGAAATCATGGGTTACAGTTGACCAGGCTGCAAGGTTCGTGGCTACTGAAGATTCATCTGTTCTGCTTATCGATTTAAGGTCCTCCGGCGAGTTCAACCGTTTTAACATTCCAGGTTCAGTAAATATCCCTTATGACAGGTTCATTGAAATTGCTCCCGGAATAATTTCCGGCAGCGGTAACATGAAGTTTATCCTTTATTCCAACGGAGATTATGATGCGAACAACGCATATGTAATAGCCAAAGGACTTAAGCTAAAGAACATTTATGTGATGAAAGGAGGTCTTAATGAGTGGTTTAACACTGTTATGAACAGCCGTTTTACAGGCGAAAGGATCTCAGCCCGCGAAAATTCCCTGTATGAAAACAGGAAAAGAGCAGGTACAATGTTTACGGAGATTAACAGTCTCCCCGACAGTCTCAAGAGAAAATACTACGAAGCAAAACATGTTGCTGCAAAAAAGCTTGACGGGGGGTGTGAGTGAAAGGCACAGGGCGCAGGGCGCAGGGCTCAGGGCTCAGGGATTTTAGTTCCCCTCCTGGGAGGGGCAAGGGGTGGGTTTAAAAAAATAAATAATTCCACATAAAATGAATTTCATAAAAAAGTACAAAGTAATACTTCTCATATTAATACCAGTCGTAATTCTGGTGCTTACCCGTGCACTTGATACAAATCACTTCAGGACAGACGCAAAGAAACTTGCTGAACCATCCTTCTCAGGATCGAACATAATAATTCCTGATAAAGTCAATCAGCTAAATGGTGAAAAGCTTTTAATCATTCTCGGAAAAGATGTTATAAAACATGATTTAGCTGGAGTTGTCATTAAAATAATTCCTCCTGATTCAATTCTTTATAAAGAGAATATCAGATTGATACGCAAACATGATGGACCTGTTATACTCTGTTCGGCAGAAAATGATCTTGCAATCAGGATATGGATGCTGTTAAGTCAGATGGGGATTGAGAATTTATACATACTCTCAGATGATTCTGAACCTGAGGTATTAAAATATGAATTCCGGCCCGACACAACAGTCAAACCGGAATTATAATAAAAGATCAGAAATATTATTTCACCGACTCAAAATCATTCACATCTGCCGAAGTGAAGGGCAGCCAGGAAAGAGCAGTTTTCTGAGCAATCATCTTATTGTACATAAAACTGTTATTCCCGTATTTCAAAGTTCTTGCGTCATATCCGAAAAGTCTCAGGTAAGCAGTGGCAAATGCCGAATTATGTCCGGTCCCACAATAAACTACAACAGTTTTGTCAGATGGGATTGATGCCATCTCTTCAGTGAAGCCCAGGGTAGTATCAGGTTTATACCTTACAGCTCCCGGAATATGTCCGTCTTCATACTTATCCTTGCGTTCAAGGTTTATAACGAAGAAAGAGTGAGGATCTGCAAATACCTCATCAGCTGTAATCAGAATATTTGCTGTGCCCTCTTTGAAGAGTTGACTGAATCTGGCCGAACTGATATCGGCGCCTGCAGACAAACCTGTATTAACAGACGGCATTAAGGTTGATGCCGGTCTTTCGTTTGCCTTTGTTTCAAGCTGAGTCTCATATTTACCTGAAACATACTTCAGCCATCCATCTTTGGCATAATTGCTGTTCCAGGAGCACATTCCCCATCTCATGGCAAATACGTTTCCGTATCCCATCATCCTCAGGAGACATGTAGTATAACCCGACAATTGGCCGTCGTCACAAACCATTATGATCCTGTCATATTCAAATGGTTTTATCCCGGTCTCGAACCAGCCGGGCAGTTCTTCAAATTTCTTGTTAACTGCTCCCTTAATATGCCCTGCACTGAATTGCTCAGGGTTCCTGAGATCAACAACAAGAAGATTCTTTTCCAGGCTCTCATGCACCACAGAAGCTTTTATAAGTGAAGGAAATACCTGGCTGTTCACATAGTCACCATTCTCCTCGAGGTCTTTCAGAAGCAGCAATGTCTCATTCCCAATTACCAGATCGGGTTTAACTGCCGGTACAGGTGACTGCTCTGCAGTTTTCTTATTCTCTGATTTGTTACCGGTACATGAAGAGGCAATTACTGCAATCATCAATATTACAGTCAGTGTCCTGAGACTATTATGAATCATACTCTAAAGTATTGCCTGTGGTTATTCTTTGATAAGAACCCTGTCCTTACTGTATCGCAGGGTCTCCGTCCGGTTACCGGTTTCGTCATACTTATGCTCCGTAATAGCAACTCCGTTGTCAGGGTCGTTTATCAGGTTCCTGTCTTTGTCCATATTCTTTACTTCTGTAACTGAGCCGTGTTCATCATAAACATTCTGAACAACAGGGACACTCTTCCCTCCCAGGTATTCATTGTCCTGATCGTAGTATACTGTTTCAAGTGCATAACCGTTCTCATCAATCTTTCTTTCAAATTTTGACCATCCCGAGTAAAGATTTGACATCTGGCCAAATACATTGAAAACTTCAAATTTCAGAAGGTCACCTTTATCACTTGAGTTGAAAAGAAAGTAAGACACTCCGATATCACCGCAGTTCTCAGCAGTACAATTATATAAGGTATCACCCATATAATTTGCCATTCTGGTTACATATCCCTTATCGTTATATGAGAATCTGAGCTCAAAGAACGGGCAGAAGGGATTCATAACAACTTCCACATCAGCAAGATTGTATCTCTGCTCTTTAACCATACCGTCGGGCAGGATGGTCCATGTCCATGAATGGATTTTATTCCTGTTTTCCACAGGAGTTCCATCCTTTCCATAGAATTTAAGACCTGTACGGATCCCTTTTGCATCAAGTGAATATTCAGCAGTAAATACCCCTCCGGATTCTATCTGCTCATTATCCTTATTAAAATATCGTTTTATCTGTTTATTGTCTTTGTATTCATAGGTTATTCTGGCGGCTCCCATTGAGGAATTTCCGAGAAGGATATTGTTCCTGTTGAATTCAACTGACGTTAAACGACCTGAATCATCATAGGTAAATTTGTAATTATTGATTGATTTTGCTTTATCAGCGGTGAGATCATGAACACCATTCTCAGTGTCGTAAGGAGTTTCGCTGAACTGCAGGCTCCTGTAATATTCAACACCTGCTTTTACATCTTTCTTTTCACTCTTACCGGTACAGGCAACAATACCTAATCCAAGTACTATTGAAAGGAGTGCCGGAAGAATCATTTTGTTAAGTTTCATACTTCGTTTTTTGTTTAAAATTAGTTTCCAAAGATATAACAGTTTTAGTTCTGAAAAATATCATAATAACTTAAATAACAATCCTGCCGGAAAAAAGTTCAAGGTACGGCGGTACGGCGGTGCGACGGTGCGACGGTACGGCGGTACGGCGGTACGGCGGTACGGCGGTGCTACGATATTGATTTAGAAGTTATCAAAAATTTTCTGACCTGGTTTTTATTAACTTATTAAGCATTATTGAGATCCTGTCACATTTATCTGCCAGGGATTCCATAACGCTATTCTCAACATATCCAATTTCACAGGCAATTATTAGTTGAGTCTGAAGTTCTGCAACTGATCCTTTAGCAATGTAAAAATATCTGACTGAAATTTTATTGGTTCCCGATTCATCGCCTTCGGCAATATTGCCTGGAATACTCACAGCAGAACGCTGTATTTGATCCTTTAGTCCGAAATCTTTTGTAAAAGGCTGTTTACCTGTAAGTTTATAGATCTTAACAGCTAATTCCTTGGCAAGTAGCCATACATGAAGTTTCTGATAATTTCCCATTTAGCAAGATAATATAGTGAGACATAATGATTTTCATGCAATTCCACCTGCATGATCTAATAATCAAATTTAAATAATATTCTGATATGTTTCAGATTGCCTCATTATTTATTTATCAAATCCGTCACACCGTCGTACCGTCGTACCGTAATACCATTCTTCTTATATTTGTAATCAAACAAAAACTGCCACTAATGGAAACAGCCTTTATTGATACTGATTTTTTCAGTTACGTCATTTTGCCTTTGCTGATCTTTCTTGCCCGTATCTGCGACCAGTCGATTGGCACAATGCGGATAATATTTGTTTCAAAAGGGAAAAGAAATATAGCTCCCATTCTGGGATTTTTTGAGGTTCTGATATGGATTACTGCAATCAGCAAGATAATGCAGAACCTCGACAATTATGTAAATTACATAGCCTATGCTGCAGGATTTGCAACAGGGAACCTGATAGGAATGATAATTGAGGAAAGACTTGCCATGGGGATTCAGATGATAAGAGTTTTTGCAAATGAAAGAGGCCAGGAGCTGGTCCAGATCCTTAATAAGAGCGGGTACGGAGCCACATCCGTTGAGGCTCACGGAGCAAGGGATGAGGTATATCTTGTATATACAATCGTTCACAGGAATGAACTTGGGAAAGTGATTGAAGTTATAAACACTTTCAATCCCAAAGCATTTTATACAATTGAGGATGTAAGGGCTGCCAATGAAGGTATTTTTACGCCACAGAAGCAGAATGCATTATCAAATTTCAGCCATATACTCAGGAACTGGAGGAAGGGGAAGTGACGGTGCGATGGTGCGACGGTTCGACGGTGCGATGGTACGACGGTTCGACGGTGCGATGGTACGACGGTTCGACGGTGCGATGGTACGACGGTTCGACGGTGCGACGGTTCGACGGTGCGACGGTTCGATGGTACAACGGTTCTTACCGCCGTACCTCCGTACCGCAATACCGTCGTACCATTTTCATTTTATAATCATATTTGACTAGATTTGGCAAAGTTTAATACTGCTTTTTATGGAAAATTTCAATAACCATCCTCTTTACCGTGTTCATAATATTGACAGTGCAATGAATTCACTATGGGATTTCTACAGGAGAAATTTTCTTCCATTATTCCTGATGTCGGTTGTAATGTCGCTTATTATTCAATATTCCTCAACATATATTAATCTCAGTGAATTACAGTCGGAAACTGATCCTTTTGTTATAATTGAGAAGATGAAAGTCTTTTTTGTTCCTATGCTCATTATTTCTCTCATAAACCTGCTTTTTACCACGATTCTGCAGTATTACATAATTCACAAACCGGTTGACGGCAGCAACAATATTGTAAGTTCTGTTCTGAAATCATTCAGGTATTATCTTCCTTATCTGACTATCATAATCCTTCTCTCTGTTGCAGGTACAATAGCAATTGCGCTTGGGCTTCTTGTTCTGGTGGTTGGTGCTTTCTTTGCCATCATATATGTTATTATGCTTTACCTTTTCATATTACCGGTGATGATGGTAGAAGGTACTGATATTGGCAGTACTATCAGCAGGGTATTCTCACTTGCACACCGTAATTTCTGGGCAAATTTCGGATGGGTTGCAACATTTCTTGTACTTGTAATAGTAGTCTCAGTTGTACTTTCAGGAATTGCACTGCTGCCATTTGCCGGAAGTTTCTTCAAAACCGTTTTCAATCCGGAAGAAGCAACTGCAGCTGCTGACCTTGTAAAAAATCCGCTCTACCTTATCCTCACATCTCTGGCCAACGCCATTACTGTACCTTTAATGCCAATTATTTCTGCAATACTCTATTTTAACGCTAAGGCAAGGGAAGATAAGACGGAACCTGATTATCAATCGATAAAAGAGGAAAAGAGGGTAAAGGTGGAAGATCTTTATGCGAGGCCATATGCTGATGATCATCCGGAGAATCCGGAGAGGAAAGATATGTAGTAACGGTACTGCGGTGCGACGGCGCAATGGCTTCACAGCTCAACGGCGCTTCGGCAGAGCAAGGCCAGGAGGGGAACCTCTATAGATCATTCTCTCCTTTTACATAACCGAAATTGGCAAGTATACCTCCGTCAACATATAGAATATGTCCATTTACGAAATCACTGGCTTTTGATGCAAGAAAAAGCGCTACATTGGCTATATCCTCAGGCGTTCCCCATTTGCCGGCAGGTGTTCTCGACATTACGAGGTCATTGAACGGATTGCCCTTTTCCCTTAAAGCACCTGTCATTTCAGTAGCAATATACCCCGGACCAATCCCATTCACCTGGATGTTATACTTTGCCCATTCAACGCACATATTTTTTGTCAGCAGTTTAAGTCCTCCCTTTGCTGATGCATAAGCTGAAACTGTCTTCCTGCCGTATTCGCTCATCATTGAACACATATTAATGATCTTCCCGCTCCTCTTTTCAATCATCTTCGGAACAACGCGCTTTGACATTATAAAAGCAGCAACAAGATCAATATCAATTATTTCCTTAAAATCAGAAACAGGCATATCGAGTATCGGCATACGTTTAATTATACCGGCATTGTTTACCAGGATATCTATTGAACCAAACTTCTTTTCAATCTCCGAAATGCCTATGTCAACATCCTTTTCGTCAGTTATGTCGAATTTAAGTGTATAAACCTCCAGTCCTTCTTCGTTGAAAGCTTTTTTGCACTTCAAAAGCTTATCATCATTCCTGCCGTTTACACATACCATTGCACCTGCTTTCGCCAGTACGATTCCAGTTGCAAGTCCAATACCCTGTGTGCCTCCTGTTACAAGGGCAACTTTTCCGGTTAAATCAAACAAGTTATTCATATTTTATTTTTTACCCCTAAATCCCCCGGAGGGGGACTTTAAAATCCTATCAGTTACTTCATTTCAATTCATTTTTCACCTTCCCTTCGTCTTCAAAGCCCACCCTGGGGGGTTTGGGGATTATTTCAGTGTATCAGGATGCCTTACATCCATATCACCATAATCGAGATTCTCTCCTGCCATTCCCCATATAAAGGTATAATTAGATGTCCCCGCAGCACTGTGAATGCTCCATGATGGGGACAATACAGCCTCTTCATTTTTCATCCAGATATGCCTTGTTTCATCAGGCTCTCCCATAAAATGACATATCCCCTGCTTCTCAGGAACCTCAAAATAGAAGTATGCCTCCATCCGTCTGCTATGAGTATGAACAGGCATTGTGTTCCATACACTTCCCGGTTTAAGCTCAGTCATTCCCATCTGAAGCTGGCATGTCTGTAAAACACTGTTCACCAGCAATTTATTAACAGCCCGATGGTTTGATGACTCCATATTTCCAAGAACAACCGTCTCTCCGTCAGAAATTGAGACCTTCTTCGATGGGTAGGTCTGATGGGCGGGTGCAGAATTAAAATAGAACCTGGCAGGCTTGCCCGATTCCTTTGAACTGAAAATTACATCAGTGGTTCCTTTACCGAGATACAAGGCCTCTTTATAACCAAGCTTAAAAACAGTTCCGGAAGCAGTTATCTCAGAATCTCCTCCGACATTGATTATTCCGATCTCCCTCCTCTCGAGAAATTCTTTGGCCTTAAGTTCATCAGTAGCTTCCAGTTTTAGAGGCATATTGACAGGCATAGCACCGCCTGCTATAAGACGGTCGTACATTGAATAGACAAGAGTTATTTCATCCTGCTGAAAAATATCCTGAATGAGAAAGGCTTTTCTTAATTCCTCAGTGCCATATTTCTTAACATCCTGAGGATGTGATGCATATCTGAGCTCTGTTTTCATATCTGCCGGTTTTTTCTTATATTACAAACATATCACATATTTCTTGATAATATGATCTGAAATCCATATTTTCGAAACGCAAAGCGAAGGCCCTGCAAGACTTAAATATCTTGTCATAAAAACCATGAAGATGAAACAATTCATAAATGAAAATTTTCTGCTGACAAATAAAACCGGAGAAAGTTTATATCATAAATTCGCTGAAAATAAGCCTATTATAGATTTTCACTGCCACCTCTCCCCTGCCATGATCGCTGATGACCGCAGGTTTGAAAATCTGACTCAGGCCTGGCTTGAAGGCGATCATTATAAATGGAGGGCTATGAGGATGAACGGGGTGGATGAATCATTCTGCACCGGAAGGGAGAGTGACTTCAGCAAGTTTCGTAAATGGGCGGAAACTGTTCCCGCAACTATCGGTAATCCTCTGTATCACTGGACCCATCTTGAACTCGCAAGGTATTTCGGGATCTATGATCTCCTTTCACCTTCAACATCTGATGCAATATTTGAATCTGCCTCTGCCATGCTCAGTTCAGGGGAATTTTCAACAAAAGGTTTGATAAGAAAGATGAATGTAAAGGTTATCTGCACAACCGATGATCCTTCAGATACTCTGGAACATCACATCAGGCTTAAAACCTCATTTGAGATCAAAGTGCTTCCAACATGGCGTCCCGACGGTGTACTTAAGACAGAAGACAATGAAAAGTATCTGGCATATATCGGAAAAATTGAAAGTACAAGTGGCACATCCATACGGACTTTTGATAACCTTACAGAGGTTCTTGATAAGAGGCATGAGTTTTTTCATAACAATGGAGGAAGGCTTTCTGATCACGGTCTCGACAGATTTTATTTTGAAAAGTATTCCTCTTCAGAAATTGAAAGTATCTTTCGGAAATTACTCAAAGGAGAGAAAATATCAGCTGAAGAAAATGAAAAGTATAAAACTGCAGTCATGACTGAACTATGCAGGATGAATCACAAACGCGGTTGGACACAGCAGTTTCATGTAGGGGCAACCAGGAATAACAATGAGAGGATGTTCAGGAAGATGGGACCAGATACAGGGTGGGACTCAATTGGTTCCGCTCAGGACGTATTCAGAATGTCGAAATTCCTGAGTTCCCTCGATATGACCGAACAGCTGGCAAAAACTATCCTCTATAATCTCAATCCTGCTGATAATGAGATGATGATAACCATGGCAGGCAATTTCAATGACGGCTCATTCCCCGGGAAGGTGCAGTACGGAGCAGCCTGGTGGTTCCTCGATCAGAAAAACGCGATGGAGAAGCATCTGAGGGATCTGTCATCGCTTGGGTTACTAAGACGTTTTGTAGGCATGGTGACAGACTCGCGAAGCTTCCTCTCCTATCCACGTCACGAATATTTCAGAAGATTGGCATGCAATTACATAGGTGAAGAGGTTGAGAAGGGTCTTATACCAAATGAGGAGGAGTTACTGAAACCATTGATTGAAGGAATATCATATAATAATGCAAAAGAGTTTTTTGGATTTTAACCTCATCCCCCTGGGGGCTGTTGAAAAAGACCTTTTAAACCGCAAAGGACACAAAGTAAGCGCAAAGCACACAAAGTTAAAACATTAAAATTCAGATCTTTGCGATCTTAGCGTAAATCCTTAGCGACCTTTGCGGTTAATGGATTTCCTCTTTTTCAACACCCCCTAAGTTAAAAAGTCCCTCTCCCCCGGGAGAGGGATTTAGGGTGAGGTCCGTAAAGAAGTAACGAAAACAATAAAAATGAACGAATTAAACTTAAATGGTAAGGTGGCTGTTATCACAGGTGGTGCAGGTGTGATCTGCTCTGTAATGGCAAAATCGCTTGCAGCTCAGGGTGTTAAGACCATAATACTTGATCTGAACAAGGAATCGGCAGTTGCTGTTGCCGGAGAGATTGAGCAGGAATTTAAAACACAATCTATAGGCGTATCAGCAAATGTCCTCGATAAGGCATCGCTTGAAGCCGCAGCCATGGAAATCAAAGAGAAATTCGGCACTATCGATATCCTGGTAAACGGTGCCGGGGGAAATTCCCCAATGGCCACAACAAAGGTTGAAAGAATGGAAGGCACTGACAATGAGAACCCTGAAGATACATTCTTCGGACTCAAAGAAGAGGGCTTCGATAAAGTATTCAATCTCAACTTTAAAGGAACTCTCCTGCCCACTATGGTATTTGCATCCGGAATGGTCAGGAAGAAATCAGGGGTTATAATAAACATCTCATCAATGAATTCCTACCGTCCCCTGACCAAGATTGCCGCCTATTCAGCTGCAAAAGCTGCTGTTAATAATTTCACACAATGGCTGGCTGTTCATTTCTCCAAAACAGGTGTAAGGGTTAATGCCATTGCCCCCGGATTCCTTCTCACAAACCAGAACAGGTTTCTTCTTATTGATGAAGCCACGGGAGGATTGACTCCAAGGGGAAAAAAGATCATAAACGGAACACCAATGGAGCGCTATTGCCTTCCTGAAGAATTAACCGGAACCCTAATATATCTGGCATCAGATTTATCGAAGTTTGTTACGGGAATTGTGATTCCGGTTGATGGGGGGTTCAGTGCGTACAGCGGGGTATAGGTTCCTGGTTCAAAATTCAAAGTTTAAAGTTTAATGCTTAATGTTTAAAACCTTGAACCTTGAACCTTGAACCTTGAACCTTGAACCTTGAACCTTGAACCTGAAACAGTTGTTTAGTATAGGAATGTTAATTCTTATATACAACCAATAAATTGTTAATATGATATATTTTCAAACCGGTTCAGAAAGTACATCTCTAAGTCAGAATGACCTGGAGATGGGCCTCTATTCAGCTCTTGCAAAACTGGGTGAAAGAAAAAAGGTACTTGTTGTACCTCCCGATTGTACACGTTTTCACTCAAGAGCAGGTGATATTACCACACTGATATATAATTATTACAGGGAAAACCTGAAAGATATTCTTCCGGCCCTTGGGACACATACACCAATGTCGGGAAAAGAAATAGAGGAGATGTTCAGGGGAGTTCCAAAGGATCTTTTCAGGGTTCACGACTGGAGGAATGATGTGGTAACAATCGGTACAGTTCCGGGCAAATTTGTTTCTGAAATAACCAACGGAACGCTGGACTATGACTGGCCGGCTCAACTTAACAAGCTGGTATTCAAAGGCGGACATGATTTAATCCTGTCAGTCGGACAGGTGGTGCCACATGAAGTGATCGGAATGGCCAATTACAATAAAAACCTTCTGATAGGAACGGGCGGACCGGAAGGGATAAATAAAAGCCATTTTGTCGGTGCAGTTTATGGCATGGAAAGGATAATGGGAAAAGCAGAAAATCCGGTAAGAAGCCTTCTCAATAAAGCGGCTTCTGAATTCATGTATCATCTGCCTGTAGTATATATCCAGACTGTTATTGGCCGCGACCATTCTGGCAAACTTGTCATCAGGGGGTTATATATAGGTGACGATATTGAGGTATTTAAACTGGCCTCAGAACTGTCGGTAAAGGTCAACTTTACAATGGTTGAAAAACCACTCAGCAAAGTTGTAGTTTATCTTGATCCGTCAGAATACAGGAGCACATGGCTGGGTAATAAAAGTATTTACAGAACCCGCATGGCAATGGCTGATAAAGGAGAACTGATAGTTCTTGCACCCGGATTGAAAGAGTTTGGTGAGGATAAGGAGATAGACAGGCTGATAAGGAAATATGGCTATAGAGGTACGCCAGCCACCCTTAAATCACTTAATGAGAATGAAGAACTCCGTAATAACCTCAGTGCAGCAGCACATCTTATTCATGGCAGCTCTGAGGGCAGGTTTTCAATAACATATTGCCCTGGCAAATTGTCAAAGGAAGAGATAGAATCGGTAAATTTCAGGTATACTGATCTTTCAGAAATGATAAAGAAATATGATCCTGGTAAACTGAAGGATGGTTTCAACACATTGGCTGACGGAGAAGAGATTTTTTATATTTCGAATCCTGCTTTAGGGCTTTGGGCTTCGAAAGACAAAGTAGAAAAATAAAGTTATTTTTATACCCGGACACAAAGTCCCTCGCTCAGGCTCGGAAAAGCGCTAAGGACGCAGAGTGATATATTTAAATCTCTTAGCGAGCTTTGCGTAGTAACTTTGCGAGCTCGTATGTTAAAAATTTTATGATTGAATTATGATAAAATGGGGCATGATAGGATGCGGGAGTGTAACCGAAGTTAAAAGCGGTCCTGCATTCAGTAAAGTAAAAGGTTCAAGACTTATTGCTGTTATGAGACGGGACAGGGCACTGGCAGAAGATTATGCGAGGAGGCATAATGTACCTAAAGTTTACTCTGAGGCGCATAAGCTTATAAATGATGAAGAAATAAATGCTGTATATGTTGCCACGCCTCCCGGAAGCCATGCAGAATATGCCATTGCAACACTTAAGGCCGGAAAACCTGTTTACATCGAAAAACCAATGGCTCTCAACTATGCCGAATGTGAAAGAATTAACAATGCATCAGAAAAGTATGGAGTTCCTGTATTTGTTGCCTACTACAGGAGAGCCCTCCCGGGGTTCCTTAAGGTGAAGGAGCTTATTGAAACAGGTACCATTGGCAAAGTTCTGTTCTTTCATATCCAGCTGTTCAAGCCTGCTTCAGAAGATGAAAAGGCAGGAAAGCTTCCATGGCGGGTTGATCCTGCCATAGCAGGAGGTGGTCACTTTTTCGACCTTGCCAGCCATCAGCTCGATTACTTTGACTACCTTTTCGGACCTGTAAAAAAGGTCAGATCGATGGTGAGAAATAATGGAGGACTGTACAAGGCAGAAGATTTCGTAACCGCAGAGCTTGAATACAACAACGGTATAACCGGTACAGGCACATGGTGCTTCAATGTATCTGGCTACAGTTACAGGGACACAATTGAGTTTATCGGTGAAAAGGGATCAATAAAGTTTTCAACTTTTGATTTTGAGAATATAGTAATTACAAACGACAAAGGTAGAAGGGAATTAATAAATGAGCGTCCTGAACACGTGCAGTATTACCTTATCGATAAAATTGTAAGGTCGCTTGAAGGAACCGGGGAATCACCAAGCACAGGTATGTCAGCAGCACGTACCAGTAAGGTGATGGATGAGATTGTGGCAGAATATTACGGTACGACGGCGTGACGGTGCGACGGTGCAACGGTGCGACGGTGCGACGGTGTGACGGTGCGACGGTGCGAAGGTGCGACGGTGCGACGGTGCAACGGTGCAACGGTGTGACGGTGCGACGGTGCTGGATGCCGGGTAGGTAAATAACAAGCAACAAGCAACAAATAGCTTTAACAATGATTATTAACTTCACAAAGCATAAAATATGAAAAACAAATCAGACATCGGATTAATAGGACTGGCAGTAATGGGTGAAAACCTTGTGCTTAATATGGAAAGCAAAGGATTTCAGGTGTCAGTCTTCAACAGGACAACTCAGAAGGTTGATGATTTCCTTGCCGGCAGGGCAAAAGGGAAAAGGATAACCGGGGCACATACAATTGAAGAGCTGATCAGTTCACTGGAACGTCCGCGAAAGATAATGATAATGGTAAAAGCAGGAAAAGCAGTTGATGAGATGATTGATACACTTATCCCCCACCTCTCCCCTGGCGACATTATTATCGACGGAGGTAACACCCATTTTCCTGATACCAACAGGAGGACTGCATATGTTGAAAGCAAGGGCATGTTATATATCGGGACAGGTGTTTCCGGAGGAGAAGAAGGAGCATTGCTTGGACCATCAATCATGCCGGGAGGATCAAAAAAGGCCTGGCCTTCCGTAAAACCTATATTCCAGGCTATTGCTGCCAAAGTAGACGATGGCACACCATGCTGCGACTGGGTAGGTGAAAATGGGGCCGGACACTTTGTCAAAATGGTACACAATGGCATTGAATACGGTGATATGCAGCTTATTACAGAAGCTTATCAGATTATGAGAGATCTGTTAAATATGAATGCTGATGAGATGCACATTGTCTTCAAAGAGTGGAACAAAGGTGATCTCGACAGCTATCTGATTGAAATTACAAGGGACATACTTGCTTATAAGGACACAGATGGAAAACCTCTTGTAGATAAAATACTTGATACTGCCGGACAGAAAGGTACAGGCAAATGGACTGCAGTAACTGCTCTCGACCTGGGTATTCCTCTGACTCTGATCGGTGAAGCTGTATTCTCGAGATGTCTTTCAGCAATGAAGGAAGAACGCGTACAAGCATCCAAAATTTTAAATGGCCCGAAACCAATGTTTACTGGTGATAAAACCAGGTTTATCTCAGATCTTAAAGATGCCGTATATGCCTCAAAATTAGTCTCGTATGCACAGGGATATGCTCTTATGAGAGCTGCTGCAGAAGAATACAAATGGGACCTGAACTATGGAGGCATTGCGCTTATGTGGAGAGGCGGTTGTATTATAAGATCGGCATTCCTCGGAAAGATCAAAGAGGCCTTCGATAACAACCCTTCAATCTCAAATCTTCTTCTTTATCCATTCTTCAAAGAGAAAATTGACAAGGCACAGGCTGGTTGGAGAAATGTTGTAGCAACAGCTGTTTCAAATGGAATACCTGCACCTTCTATATCTTCAGCATTAGGATATTACGACGGATACCGATGTGAAAAACTGCCTGCCAACCTGTTGCAGGCACAACGCGATTATTTCGGTGCACATACTTATGAAAGAACTGACAAACCCGGGGGTGAATTCTTCCATACCAACTGGACAGGAAGAGGTGGAACGACTGCGTCTACAACATATAATGTATAACAGTCATTTAATAACAAGATCATGCCTGAAATAAAAAAACCCGGTAACTACAGATGGACTGTATGTGCACTGATATTCTTCGCCACAACTGTCAACTATCTCGACAGACAGGTTATAGGTATATTGAAGCCACTGCTGGAATCCGACCTTGGGATCGGAGAAAAAGAGTATTCTCAGATCATTATGGCCTTCCAGCTCTCATATGCAATTGGAATGGTAATTGCCGGTAGGCTGATTGACAAATTCGGGACAAAAATAGGATACGGGGCATCGGTAATCCTGTGGAGCATTGCTGCAATGGGGCATGCTTTTGCAAAAGGGACTCTAAGCTTTGGTTTCTGGAGGGCATTCCTTGGAGTAAGCGAGGCAGGTAACTTTCCGGCTGCAATCAAAACTGTAGCTGAATGGTTCCCGAAAAGAGAAAGAGCGCTGGCAACAGGTATTTTCAATTCAGGTACCAACGTCGGGGCAATTGTAGCGCCGTTGGCTGTGCCTGCCATTGTAGTGGCCTGGGGATGGCAGGCTGCATTCATTATTACAGGTGCAATCGGTTTTGTGTGGATTATTTTATGGTTCATCTATTATGAAATTCCTGAAAAACAGAGAAAACTATCTGCAGCTGAACTTGAATACATAAACAGTGATGCCGGAGAAAAAGAGGAACCACAGGAAGCTGTTAAATGGAGTAAACTATTGAAATACAGACAAACGTGGCTTTTCTTTATAGGGAAAGGACTTACCGATCCCATCTGGTGGTTCTACCTCTTCTGGATACCGGGATGGCTTGCCCAGGTAAGGGGAACCGGACTGGATCTCAAATCATTCGGATTACCACTTGCATTTATTTACTCTGCGACCACAGTTGGAAGTATAGGCGGAGGATGGCTCTCCTCCTGGTTTATTAAAAAAGGGATGACTCCATACAGGGCCAGGAAGATCGCCATGCTGATATTTGCTTTTCTGGTTGTTCCGATCGTATTTGCCTCATCTTCAACAATAAGTACCTGGGGCGCTGTAAGTCTGATTGCCCTGGCAGCATCAGCACACCAGGCATGGTCAGCTAATATCTTCACAACTGTTTCAGATGCCTTCCCAAAGAGAGCTGTCAGTTCAGTTACAGGTATTGGAGGGATGGCCGGAGCGCTTGGCGGAGGTTTTATTTCATATATTGCCGGAGGAATACTTGAATATTATAAAAACCTCGGGCATATTGAAACAGGCTATGTGGTTATGTTCGCCATTGCAGCTAGCATGTACCTTCTGGCCTGGATCATAATGGCTGTTTTTGCACCAAAAAACAAAATGGTGGTACTGGACTGAAAATGGCAGGAAGTAAATGAATCATTAAGTAACCAATATGAAAAAACTCGGTAAATATTCAATAGGCCTTGGTGACAGGTTCGGTCACCAGGGCAGCGCTCAGCTTAAAGCCATTATGGAGGCTTCCTCCAGGGGTATTGAGATAACTCCCGTATGGAACAAATCGAACAGGGAACATACTATCATTGGTACAAAACCTTCCGATGTAAGGCTTGAGGCTGATACTGTTACAAAAAATGCAGGATATAAAAAGCCCTATTTCGCAGATGCGGATCATATAAACCTCGATAATGTCGAGAAATTCATTGAGAGCTCAGATTTCTTTACTATAGATGTAGCTTCATATATAGGGAAAAAAACTGAAGATAAAGAGATCCGTGAATTTATGTCAGGTGTTAAGAAATATGCCGGAAAACTCTCTGTTCCGGGAACAAAATTGTCGTTCAGTACACCGGATACTCTCATCCATAAGATCGCAGAAAAGTATCTGTTTGCAGCTATAAAGGCCTGGGAAATTTACAGGAAGATCGAAAAGGCAAAAGGAAAAGGAAATTTCGTTACAGAGGTTTCGATGGATGAAGTAGCTCATCCGCAAACTCCGGTTGAACTATTCTTTATTCTTAATATGCTTGCTCTTGAGAATATCCCTCTTCAGACAATCGCACCAAAATTCTCCGGCAGGTTCAATAAAGGCGTAGATTATGCCGGGGATACTGACCAGTTCAGTACTGAGTTTGAAGCTGACCTGCAGATCATTGATTTTGCAATTAAGGAATTCGGTCTCCCGGAAAACCTTAAGATGAGTATTCACTCAGGATCAGACAAATTCGCTATATATCCGATTATAGGATCGCTGATAAGAAAATACGACAAAGGGATCCACTTAAAAACAGCCGGCACAACATGGCTTGAGGAGGTTATTGGTCTTGCTGAATCGGGAGGAGAAGCTCTCTTATTTGCAAAGGATATCTATATAAAATCTCTTGATAAAATTGATGAGCTCACCGCACCATATTCTGATGTTATTGACATAAACGTATCATCCCTGCCATCAAAAATCATTGTTTCGAAATGGAGTGCAGAAGAGTTTACAGGTGCCCTCAGACATGATCAGGAAAATGAGAAATACAATTTAAATATGCGACAGCTTGTTCATGTAGCCTATAAGCTTGCTGCCGGGAAAAAAGATGAGTATTTCAGGTTGCTCGATGCTAATGAAAAGGTGATTTCGAAGTGCGTTTATGAAAATATTTATAACCGGCACATTTGCAGGTTGTTTGACATTGAATAAGAATAATTTAACCACGGAGTTGCACGAGGTTTCACGGAGTTAACACAGAGTCAAAAACAGTGTAACTCTGTGTAAAACTCTTTGTCACTCCGTGGTAAAAAAGTGCCTCCCTTGTAAAATACCTATACTTAGCAGGTCATGAAAAAAAATACAGCAGCCTTCCTGGTTCTTCTTTTTTTAACAAACTGTACAGATATTAAGAAGGAGATTGAATATAAATCATTCAGCGGCATCTACCCTCATCTTGCAAGATACAACAATGAAGGTGAATGCGGTACGGGAGCAGTTGTCCCATGGGCTGACAGGTTATGGGTGGTAACATACGGACCTCACTTCCCATTTGGATCATCCGATAAGTTATACTCAATTACTGATGACCTTGAACAGAAAACATTCGAAGGAAGCATAGGAGGAACTCCTGCGAACAGGATGATCCATCCGGAAAGCAAACAGCTGTTTATCGGGCCATATGCAATCGACAGCAAAGGCAACATAAAGGTAATCCCTTACGAATCAATGCCAGGACGTCACACAGGAAATGCACGGCATGTTCTGGCATTTTCCTGCGACCTTTACATCAGGAAACAGTAAAGGGATCAGGCCACGCTCGGCCTACCTGAAAGTCATTGGAGATTTTACACTATGGAACGGAAGACTGGTGTTTGGTTGCGATGACTCTGCGCAGAAAGAATTCCAGTCTGGCCAAAACGCAGTGTCTGGATCGATAATGATGGAAACAGGAGTGTTACATTCACTTTTGAAACGGACCTTAATGGTGATGGAAACTGGCAGAAAATGAAGTCTGTGAGGGTAAATCCAAAACAGGCAATCTTCACTGAATTCGCTTCATCCGATCAGGGAGAGTGGATAAGGGTAATTACTGATTCCGATACAAAAGCTACGATACATTTTTCTTATTCTGATAATGACAACAGGTCAACAGAAGCTGACGATATATTTAAAGGTGGGACCTTCTGAATTGCATGGGTACATTTTATGAACTCCCTGCCGAGAATGCTGACGGATTTTCAAAGATCAGGCCGGTCAGCTCGCATAGCTTCAGGATCAATGATTATGCATCATACAGGGGAATGCTGATTATGACCGGCATAGATACTGAAAAAGCTGATGGCAACGCTCATACTATAGTTTCAGATGACAGGAAAGCTGCAGTATGGGCCGGTGTGATAGATGATTTATGGAAGCTGGGAAAGCCAGTTGATCGCGGAGGGCCGTGGAAGAATTCGGAAGTAAAGGCAGGGGAACCATCGGACCCTTATCTTATTGGTTTTTACGACAGAAAAAAACTGCAATTATCTCATAATTCAAAAAACAGAGTCACCTTCACTATTGAAACCGATCCAACAGGCCAGGGGCTATGGATGGAATTCAAAAAAGTCAGTGTTGAACCACAGAAAACTTTTGAATATGAATTCCCTGAAAATTTCAGTTCAAGATGGATCAGATTCAGGAGTGATAAATACTGTAAGGTTACTGCATGGCTTGAATACAACTGATCCTCTGGGAAAGGTCATTTAGGGGCATTTAAACTTAATGTTCTATCGATGTTCAAATAGTACATTCCTATTCTAACCCGAAATAGCAGTTCAATTGCTGAATAAATGACGGAAATTCTTACTTTTGATCATTCTCATATTGATTTTCTTCGTTTACCCCATCCCCGGGGGGCGCGAAGAAAATCAATTTACCCCCTCCCGGTGGTTTGGGGTAGAAAATTGATTTTCGGGAAATTATTTATTATTATAGTTAATATTAAAAAGGAGGTCATTATGCCAGGTCCGGGAGCTTATTGGTATGGAAAAGAGGAAATGGAAGCAGCCCTTGAGGTTATGAAGGATGGTTATCTTTTCCGTTATGGAAATGAAAATGATCCTAAATTCCTCAAAAAAGTCTTTACCTTAGAAAATGAGCTCGTCAGATATACAGGTGCTGAACACGCCCTTGCAACCTCTTCAGGCACCTCTGCTCTTTTATGCTCGGCATTTGCACTGGGACTTAAACCGGGAGATGAAATAATCATTCCTGCCTATACTTTTGTTGCCAGCTATTCATCAGTAGTATTCCTGGGGCTTATACCCGTGCTGGCTGAAATAGATGAGAGCCTTTCACTTGACCCGGACGACATCGGGCGCAGAATTACAGATCGTACAAAGGCTATTATGCCTGTACATATGCTTGGTAATCCATGTAATATGGACAGGATAATGGCTGTTGCCAGGAAGCATAATCTCCTGGTGCTGGAAGACTGCTGTCAGGCAGCGGGAGCATCATATAAAGGCAAAAAGATTGGAACAATTGGTAATATCGGCGCCTTTTCGCTTAATTTCTTTAAGACTATCAACACAGGCGATGGCGGATTCATAATTACCAATGATAAATCTCTTTACGAAATTGCATTTGGCATGCACGATCAGGGACATAGTCCGAACCGCACAGGTGTTGAGATAGGAAACCGTTCATTACTTGGACTGAATTTCAGGATTAATGAACTCACAGCTGCAGTTGCTCTTGCCCAGCTTAAGAAACTTGACAGTATTGTCTCGGTACTAAGACAAAAAAGAGCATATTTCAAAAATCTTATATCAGAAGCAAAAGGATTCAAATTCAGAGTATTGAATGATCCTGAAGGCGATTGTGGAACTCTTTGCACAGTAATATTTGAAACAAGGGAGCAGGCAGCAAAGGTTTCATCGGCACTTGGATCAAAGACTGTGGATAAGAGCGGATGGCATGTTTATGCCAATATGGAGCACGTACTTGCACACCTTAAGAGCGTTGGACAGCCTCACACAAAAGGTTCTTATCCGAAAACCGATGATATACTGAGCAGAAGTATGAATATCAGTATAGGAGTTGTTGACGGAGGGCTTGGAGCAGGTTGGGGAATGAACATTAATTCAACCGAGGAAGAAATAAAGGAAGCAGCAGCACAATTTGTAAATGCCTGTAAAGAGTAAAAGGCTCAGGGCGCAGGGCGCAGGGCTCAGGGCAAAAGACCCCTGGAACCTGAAACCTGGAACATTGGAACTTTGAACTTTAAACTTATATACCGTGAAACTGAAAACGGATTTCAAATGGTCACTGGTTGTGCCGACCAGCATGGGCGTGCGCATCACTCCGCTGAACAGCCAGCCTGTACATACCAGCAATACATTCTTCATGCAGGCTACCAGCGCTGAAACAAACGTTGCAACTATCTCAGCATATCTCGGATTGCCTGTCAGGGTGCTTACTACGTTTGTAAAGGATAGTCCGGTAGCGAGGCTGATAAAGGACAATCTGGCAAGCCGGCATCTTACGTATGAAGGAGTTGAAGTTGAACAGGGAGGTCCATGGGGTTTCCGTCATCAGTTCAACATTGCCGACAGCGGATTCGGAACCCGCGGCCCGAGGGTGCATAATGACAGGGCCGGCGAGGTTGGCAGAACATTGAATGTAAATAATTTCAATCTTAAGAAACTATTTGAACAAGAGGGTGTTCAGTTATTGCATCTTTCAGGGCTGATTGCTGCGCTCTCGCCTGAGACAGGTAACTTCTGCCTGGAACTTGCCAGAACGGCAAAAAAATCAGGTACTCTTATCTCCTTCGACCTCAACTACAGGGAATCTTTCTGGAAAGGAAGGGAAAAGGAACTCAGCAGCATTTTTTGTGAAATAGCTGCAGCATCCGATATCCTTGTAGGAAATGAAGAAGATTTCCAGTTATGCCTTGGAATAAAGGGTCCGGAAGAGGGAGGAAAAGAACTTGCAGCACAGATTGAGAGCTTTAAGGAGATGATCAAAAGGGTGAAAGACGCATTCCCGAATGCCTCTGTATTCGCAACAACACTCAGGCAGGTAGTAAGTGTCAGCAGACATCTGTGGGGTGCACTTATGCTGGAAAACAATAAATGGCACATTGTGGAACCAAGGGAGATTGATGTACTTGACCGTATCGGAGGCGGTGACGGCTTCGTGGGAGGAATGCTCTATGCCATTCTTAAAGGGTGGAGCCCTGAAAAGTGGGTTGAGTTCGGATGGGCATCGGGAGCCCTGGCAACAACTTCCCTGACTGATTATGCCCTGCCTGCCGATGAGGAACAGGTATGGAGCATCTGGAAAGGAAATGCGAGGGTAAAACGCTGATAAAATAAATCTCAAAACAACGATCAAATATGAGAGCCATTAAACATTCAGGAATTCTCTTTATTTTAGTTGGTATCATCTCAGCCACAGTACCGGATCTGCATGGTCAGGCAGGAATCAGCACAGAAGGCAATAGTTATGAGGATATCTATAAAAAACTGACTTATAAGGTGGATAAAGATCGTATCTCCACAGGAGTATATTATCTTGCTGACGGCACCCTTCAGCGTCGTGTTTTAAACTGGTCGCGTCCTGGTCATAAAGTATCAAGCCTTGAAGAGGCGGATAAATGGATAATTAAGCAGCTCAGCAGATCAGGCTATAATCTAACATTTGACACAACAATGGTACGGGCTTTCAGCAGGGATCTTTCAAAACCACTTGCTCACCAGTACGTCACTCCTCATAAAAATTCTCCATGGTATATTGCCAGGAACATCTATGCCAGAAAAGTGGGTAGTGAGTATCCTGATAAGCTTATAATTATTGTGGCTCACAAAGATTCCCAGAGCTGGATCGAATCACCGGGAGCAAATGATAACGCCATCGGAACATGTGGTGCACTTGAACTGGCTATTGTTTTGAAGGATTATAAGCCTAAAAATACTATTCTGTTTATCTTTTGCAACGAGGAACATACACCATGGACCAGTGTAACAGCTGCTGAGGCTATCAAAGCTTCAGGTGATGAAGTACTGGCAGTCATCAATATGGATGGAATAGGAGTTAAAGGTCCGTCCCAGGCAGGGCAGATGACAAACGTAACACGTTATACCACACCGGAGGGAGAACGGCTTGCAGATATGATGGACATGCTCAATACCAGACATGCTCTGGGCCTTCAGCAGACAAAGTATCTAAGCCAGCGACCTGGTGATGATGATGGTTCCTTTATTAATGCCGGTTTTCCCTGGGCAGTACTGAACATCGGATCAATGCCTTATGGGGATCCTAACTATCATACTGAAGACGATACCGCTGATAAGGTAGATTATGCCAATGCAAGAGTAACAGTCCAGCTTACGCTCGCCGCATTGCTAAACCTTGATGCAAACGGGCGGCCATAGGAAAAATGAATAACGGGCCTGTTATGCTTGAGAAAAACCATGTTCTTGTAACTTACTACTTCAATATGGAAAACGGCACCAGGCATATTGCCGGTACGATACTGGAAATAAAAAAATCATCAACAAAAACCTGAAAATCATGATTAAAAGAACTACTACTCTCCTTATAACTCTTTCTCTTTTCAGTATTATTACTCCTGACATATGTTCAGGACAGGCATACGATGACGGTTCAAAAAAAGTTACATCTTCATTCCAGTGGCCCGAAGGGAAAAAAATGGCCATCAGCCTTACATTTGATGATGCCAGGTTATCTCAGATTGATAAGGGAATTCCTTTGCTCGATAAATACGGGGTAAAAGGTACGTTCTACGTTTCGCCCGGTAGTCTTATGCAACGTCTGGACGGCTGGAAAAAAGCTGTTAAAACAGGTCATGATATCGGAAATCATTCTGTTGTTCATCCTTGTACAGGCAATTTTACATGGGCAAGATCGAAGGCTCTGGAAGATTATTCCCTTCTCTCAATGAAAAGTGAGCTCGATTCAGCCAGTAATATTATTAAAGAGGCACTTGGTATCGACCCGGTATCTTTTGCTTATCCCTGCGGACAGAAATTCACGGGTAAAGGCGTGAACACAAAAAGCTATATCCCTGTAATTGCCTCGATGTTTGAATCGGGCCGCGGCTGGCTGGATGAAGCAGCAAACGATCCATCCTATTGCGATATGGCCCAGCTGACAGGGATGGAACTGGATGGGAAATCTTTTGACCAGATCCTCAAACTCATCGAGACTGCAAAAGCCGGTGGGCAGTGGCTCGTACTTGCAGGACATGAGATGAATGTAGATGGAGTTCAGACATCGAGGCTGGAGACACTCGAGGCAATCTGTAAATATGCATCAGATCCTGCAAACGGAGTCTGGATTGATAATGTACACAATATTGCTTCATATGTAAAAGAAAAGAGAGGTGAAAAAGCACACGAAAAAATGCCTCTCTACAGGAATCCTGTTTACCCTGTTGCCATGAGAGTAAGTGACCTCCTCACGCAAATGACTCTTGAAGAGAAAATCGGACAAATTAATATGCCATGTGTTTATGAAGGTCCGCTTGGCAAAACAATTCAGGAAAAAACTGAAGCAGTCAGGAAGCTTACAGAGGGTAAATTCGAGGGAATGCCCGGACCGATAGGAGGATTTTTTACACTTGCAAACACTATACTGCATGAAGGAACACTTCAGCAGGCAAATTTCTTTAATGAGCTTCAGAAAACGGCAATCAATAAAACAAGGCTTGGAATACCCCTGCTTCAGACTGAGGAGGGGACTCACGGGCTTATGTGTTCGGGGGGAACAATTTTTCCGGAAGGACTTGCACTGGGAAGTACATGGAACATGAAACTCATCAATGATATTTATACGATCGCAGCCCGGGAGGCCAGATCAGTTGGTATTCATCAGATATTCACACTGGTTGTGGAACCAAACAGAGATCCAAGACTTGGCAGGAACCAGGAGGGATACAGTGAGGATCCATGGTTCTGCTCGATGATGGCGAAGACTATTGTTAATGCGGTACAGGGTAGCGATGTGTCAGCAAGGGATAAAACGGTGGCCGGATTATGTCACTATCCGGGCCAGAGCCAGCCTTCTGGCGGACTTGAACGGGGCGCCATGGAGATATCCGAAAGAACTCTCAGGGAAGTGTTCCTGCCTCCATGGGAAACAGGCATAAAAATTGCCGGAGCGCTCGGAGTAATGGCAACTTACCCTGCAATAGACAGGATCCCCACTCATGCAAACGAATTCCTACTAACTAAAATACTACGCGAAGAGTTTGGATTTAAAGGCCTGGTTCTCAGCGAAGGCGGAGGGCTCAACACTATTTCCTACATGAATCTTGCAAAGAATGCCGGGGAGACAGGCGAATTTGCACTTAAGGCAGGCCTCGATGTCGGAATATCTTATGAGGATGGCTACATTCTGCCTATGATTGAGAATGTTAAAGGGGGTAAGGTTTCAATGGAGCTCATTGACCGGGCCGTAACAAGAATACTGGAACAGAAATTCAGGCTGGGATTGTTCGAAAATCCCTTTGTTGATTCTGCTTATGCCGTTAATGTTACTCATACTAAAGAGAGTCAGTATGTTGCACTTGAAGCTGCAAGGGAAGGTATAGTTCTGCTTAAAAATGAGAAAGATCTGCTTCCCCTGAAAAAGGAGATAAGAAGCATTGCGGTTATCGGTCCGAATGCCGACAATGAAAAAAACCAGCTCGGAGACTATACTTCCAAAGTGGTTCTTCAGGAAATTGTAACTGTACTCGACGGAGTTAAAGCTAAAGTTGGTTCAGGGACATCTGTAAAATATATAAAAGGATGTGATGTAATCGGTGATAAATACCAGGATATAGCAGGAGCCAGAAAGATTGCCAAAGCATCCGATATTGCAATCGTAGTGCTTGGAGAGAACGAGTGGCAGTCTCCTGATAAAACCGGCACCAATGGCGAGGGCTATGATGTTGCCAGCCTTGATCTCACCGGATCGCAGGAGGATCTGCTAAAGGCTGTTTATGAAACCGGAACCCCTGTCATTCTTGTGCTGATAAACGGGCGACCTCTGTCCATACGATGGGCAGCAGAAAAAATTCCTGCAATAGTTGAAGCCTGGATCCCCGGCGAAATGGGAGGTCATGCTGTTGCAGATATTCTATTCGGTGATTGCAATCCAAGCGGAAAACTTACAATTACAGTTCCAAGGCATTCAGGTCAGCTTCCTTCATATTACAACTATATGCCTGAAAAAGAGCATTGGATAAATGAAGGCTGGGGCAAAGCGTATGCTGATATGCCTGCAACACCTTTATGGGAGTTTGGTTTCGGTCTCAGCTATACAGAATTTGAATATTCCAATCTGCAGATCACTCCTTCTGAAACAGGTACTCATGGTGATATTCATGTAAGCGTTGATGTAAAAAACACGGGCAGACGTGAAGGGAAAGAGGTAGCTCAATTATACATAAGGGATCTCATAGCTTCAGTTACAGTACCTGTTAAAGAGCTCAAAGGGTTTGATAAAGTGCTTTTACAACCGGGCCAACAGAAAACAGTTCGTTTTAAGCTTACACACGATGATCTGTCCCTGTACAATAAATATATGGACAGGGTTGTGGAGCCGGGTACCTTTGAAGTGATGGTTGGAGGTTCATCGCAGGATATCAGAGTTAAAGGAAAATTCGAGATAAAATAACCAATTAATAATCATAGATATGAAGAAGAGTCTTATACCCGGTATCATTATAATGATAATACTTCTGCTGCCTTCAGTGTCAGAAGCTCAAGTTAAGCCACAGGATAAACCGTTAATCGGAATGGGAGTCAGCCAGGTGAACATTACCCCACCGGCACCAACAGTAATGGCAGGCTATGCTGCACGTACCCAGCCTTCAACAGGAGTTCATGACAGCCTTTATGCAACAGCTCTTTATTTTTCCGGAGAAAAAATCAAAGCCATGATCATTTCCGTTGACCTGATCGGATTCACTTCAGCATACGTTGATGAATTAAAGACCGATATTTCAAAAGCTTCAGGCGTTTCTCCGGAAAACATTATGATTACTGCAGCCCATAACCATGGAGCGCCATCGCCAAGATCGACTGATTCAGATACTACCAACACGGTTCCTGCATACGTTAAATTCATGAAAGAAAGACTTTTAACTATGGCCAGAACAGCAAGCATGAATCCTGTACCGGTTAAGATGGGGATCAGCAAGGGTGAATGCAGAATGAATATCAACCGCAGGGCTCTTGCTGCAAATGGAACAATCTTTCTCGGCAGGAATCCGGAAGGTCCCTGCGACCATGACCTTGTAGTTGCCAGGTTTGAGGATATGAACGATAAACCTGTTGCTGTACTTGTTAACTGGCCATGCCATGGAACAGTCAGCGGTCAGGATAATACTCTTATCACAGGCGATTGGCCGGGAGCTGCAGCAAGACATATTAAGAATTCTATCGGAAACGATGTAGTGGTGGCTGTTACAGCCGGAGCTTCAGGCGACATTAATCCGTTATATGGGCCCGGTAAAAATTTCACTGAAATTGAAGCTGTGGGATTTCATGTGGCAAGGGAAGCTAACAGGATTCTGGCAGATATTAAGACATATCCTCTCAAAGAAGTCCAGACTGTCAGCGGTGTTATGGCATTCCCGGGTAAAAAACCGTCATCAGCCGATATTCCTGTTGATAAACTGGAGCCTGCATCTGATGCAGAAATCAGACTGACTGTATTCAAGATAGGAGAACTTGTAATTTCCGGCATTTCAGGTGAATTAGTGAATGAAATAGGTATGGAGATCAAGAACCGTTCGCCCTATTCAGGAACAATAGTTGCTACCCACTGCAATGGTTCAAGCGGGTATATCTGCACTGATAAAATGTTCCCTGAAGGTGGTTATGAGGTACGTGTTACGAGGTTTATGCCTGGTGTTGAGAAGCCCCTGATTGACAAGTGTGTTGAGTTAATTCATCAGTTCTGAGGTACAAGTATTCGGTATCCGGTATCCGGTATTCGGTATCTGTTAAAATTACTGATTACCGATTACTGATTACCGATCACTGATTACCGATTACTGATTACCGATTACTGATTACCGATCACTGATTACCGATTACTGATTACCGATTACCGATTACCGATTACCAATTACTGATTACCGCTTACTGATAAAGAGTTTTAAAACTGAATATCGGTTTTGGCTCAGTCTGATGAAGGTCAAATATGATGACTTCATTGAGACCCTCTTTAATCCATGAATCGGGACAGTAAAGCCTTTTCTGCGGCCCTATGTTCCAGTATCTTCCAAGGTTATGCCCGTTGATCCACACAATGCCTTTGGTATAATTTGACAGATCAAAAAAAGTATCTCCCTTTTCCATTGACATGAAATTTCCCTTGAAGATTAATCCTGGTTTGTTAAGATTCTTTCCTGAGGAACGGAGATCATAAATGCTTTTCCTGTTCATTGGAAGATTATACACCTGCCAGTTCATTAGTGTCATTCCGTTAAGGGTGACTCGTTCCGTAATACCCTTCCTGTCAATAATATGCTGGGCAAAATTGATCCGGCCCATAGCTTCAACCAGTATTTCGAGAACAGGGTTCTTTACATCAGTTGCAGGGATCTCTATTGAATTCTCTCCCAGCCTCCTGTCAATCTTTCCAATGTAATTGCCATTCAGGAATACTGTAGCATAATCGTGAAGCTCTGTTATAACCAGTTTGCCCGATTTATGTCCGATAAGTTCAGTCTTATACAGAATAAAACCATAATCCTGTCCATAAGCCTCAAAAGGCTTAGGCTGTACAGAACTGACCGGTTCAGGAAGAAGATTCCACATTGAGTTAAAAGGCTGCAGCCCTATTGCAGTCAGCTCAATAGCAGGTATCGGCTCAGGTATGGGGGGTAGTTTCTTCCCCTTGGGAAGATATGAACCTATAAGGTTACGAAGGGCCATATACTTAGGGGTTGGCTGACCCTGCTCCGAAATTGGCGCATCATAATCGTAGCTTGTTACATCAGGTTCATACCCTTTGCCACCGGAGTTTGCTCCGGCTGTAAATCCGAAATTGGTACCTCCATGAACTACATAAAGGTTGAATGACTTTTTATTATCCATAAGGAATCTTACCTCATTCAGAAGCTTTGAGGTATCAGGTCTGACCCACTCCTCACCCCAGTGAGTAAGCCATCCCGGGTATGTTTCGCTGCTGAAAACAGGCACGCCGGGATTCATCTTGGCTGCCAGTTCAAAATCAGCCATAGAGCTTCCCGGATCAAGCCCGACAGCGCTTCCAGGAAGAGTTCCTGCCTCAAGCATATATGTTGTTGGTCCGTCGCCGGTAAATGTCTGTACATCGACTCCGTTATTTTTCCATACTTCCTTAAGCCTCATCATGTAGTCCCGGTCATTTCCATAGCTTCCGTACTCATTCTCTATCTGTATCATAAGCAAACGGCCTCCCTGTGTTACCATGAAAGGCTTTATCACTTCAGCCAGTTTTCCGATATATCGTTCCGCTGCAGCCATATACCTTGGATCCATACAACGCAGCTTTATATCGGGAATACGCAGAAGATAAGGAGGAATGCCTCCCAATTCCCATTCAGCACATACATAAGGCCCGGGTCGGACTATAAGCCACAGATCCTCCTCCTGAACTATCCTGAAAAACTCAGCAAGATTATGGTTACCTGTTTCAAAATCATAAACTCCCTCTTCTGACTCATGGTAGTTCCAGAATATATATGCTGATATCGTATTGCATCCCATGGCTTTAGCCATTTGTATCCTGTGCCTCCAGTATTCAGCCGGGATCCTTGCGGGATGCATTTCACCGCTTATGATCTGAAAAGGTTTATCATCAAGCAGAAATTCGGTCGGACTGAAAGAGAAGGTTTGTTTACCCTTCTGGGAGCTTACTCCTGATATAGAACATGTTAATAACAATAGAATAAATAAATACTTTATATTTCTGACTATCATAGCTTTATACTATATAATTAATTTTTCAAATAAGTAGATATGTTATAAATAATAAACCCACCCCTTCCCCTCCCGGGAGGGGATCTAATTAAGTTAATTCTTCATTTTGCATTTAATTCGCATAATCGTCCCATCGCCATATCGCTCCATCCTTCTTTTCAGATTGCCTGATAACTATGCAGCTTCCTGTAAAATCCATCCTGCCTGTTCATTAATTCATCATGACTGCCAGTTTCAACTATTCTTCCTTCATCCATCACTACAATAAGATCTGCATGCTGGATAGTTGAGAGCCTGTGAGCAATTACAACAGAGGTCCTGTTCTTCATCAGGTTAAGTATTGCATCCTGAACCAATCTCTCCGATTCGGTATCAAGAGCTGAGGTTGCCTCATCGAGAATAAGTATAGGTGGATTGGCCATAATTGCCCTGGCTATGCTTATTCTCTGCCTCTGACCTCCGCTCAGTTTATTGCCTGATTCACCCACAGGTGTTTCATAACCCGATTCAGTGTCCATTATAAAATCATGTGCATTGGCTATTCTGGCGGCACTCTCAACAGCATCTTTATCAGCTACATCCATACTGAAAGCTATATTCTCTGTGAATGAAGTGTTAAACAATATTGGCTGCTGACTTACAAATCCCATCAGGTTCCTCAATTCTTTCAACTTCATGTCACGAACATCAATGCCATCTACCAGCACATTGCCCTGATCGACATCGATTAGTCGTGGCAGAAGATCAGCAAGTGTTGATTTGCCAGCGCCAGACTTCCCGACAATTGCTATTGTCTGTCCCTTTTTGATTTTAAGGTTTATCTCTTTCAGCACCGGTTCACTGTTATATCCATACCAGACACCTCTGAATTCAATTGAATCATTAAATCCATCAACCGAAACAGCATTTTCCTTCTCAATTATCTTTTCCTCTGCATCAATTATCTCGTCGATCCTTTGAATTGATGCCATTCCTTTCTGAATGCTGAAATATGCTGTAGTTATATTCTTGGCAGGTTGTATAATCTGAGAAAATATGACCAGGTAGGCTATCAGCTGTTCTGGGGACATAGTTCCTGTACCTTTCAGGGCCATACTGCCTCCTGCATAAAGAAGCATCATAATAACAATTGTGGATAGAAACTCGCTAAGCGGGGAAGCAAGGAAATACTTCCTGGTAACTCTCTTGAAGACCTTTGAATATCTTTCATTGGCCGAAGCGAATTGCTTTTTCATCTTCACTTCAGCATTGAAAACCTTTACAATTCTAAGTCCGGTAAGAGTCTCTTCCACAACTGTCAGAAGCCTGCCCAGGTTTTCCTGTCCTATTAGTGATGATGATCTTAATGTACGGCTTGCCCTTCCTATCAGCCAGCCGCTAAGCGGAAGAAGCACCATGGCAAACAGAGTCAGCTGATAATTGCTTACAAACAGATAAACCACAAAGATTATGATATACATCGGATCCCTGAACAACATTGTCAGTGAAGCTATTACAGAAATCTCAACTTCCTGTACATCATTTGACATCCTTGTCATCACATCCCCTTTTCTCGTATCAGTAAAAAATGATATCGGAAGTTTGAGGAACTTGTCATAAAGTCTCTTTCTAAGATCACGGACAGTGCATGCCCTGATGTATGCGATACTGTTATTTGCGAGGAATATAAATGTATTCTTGAACAGGCTGGCGCCTATTACAATAAATACCACCAGCATTAAAGCACCGGACTTACCGTTTGCTTCAATAAAAATTGAAAGGTAATATCGTGAGAACTGCTGGATATAAACGGATGTTAGCTGGAATTCCCCCGGATTGGCAACGTCTCCCAGATTATTAAAAAGAATTGTCAGAAAGGGTACTACAAGGGAAAATGAAAGCAGAGCAAACAGACCACCAAGAATATTGTATAATATGCTCCTGAATGCGGACCATCGGTATGGGGCAAAGTATTTAAGGAGTAACCTGATATTCTTCATTTGCAGAGAGTAGGTTAGAATCCCGTATAATTCATTGGCGTGATTGCTTTTAGCTCTGCCTTTAATTCTTCACTTATATCCAGATCATCAATGAACTTTTTTATTGAATCACCCGTAATCTTCTGATTTGTACGGGTCAGTTCGAGAAGGGCTTCATAAGGATTTGGAAATCCTTCCCTTCTGAGGATTGTCTGAATTGCTTCAGAAACAACTACCCAGTTATTCTCCAGGTCGGTTTTCATTCTCTCACTGTTAACAATAAGCTTGTTAAGGCCTTTCAGGATGGAACTAAATGCGAGGACAGAATGGCCTATGGGAACACCAACATTTCTGATAACAGTGGAATCAGTAAGATCGCGCTGAAGCCTCGATACGGGAAGCTTCATGGAAAGATGTTCAAATATTGCATTTGCATACCCCAGGTTACCTTCACCGTTCTCAAAATCAATAGGATTTACTTTGTGGGGCATGGCTGATGAACCTATCTCCCCTTTCTTAATCTTCTGTGAGAAGTAGTCCATGGAAATGTATGTCCAGACATCCCTTGAAAGATCAATAAGTATTGTGTTTATCCTGCGCATGTTGTCGAATAATGCGGCAAGATTATCATAATGTTCGATCTGGGTAGTCGGATGTGACCGCTGCAGACCCAGTTCTTCATTTACGAAGTTATTGGCGAAAGTGATCCAGTCAATATCAGGATAGGCAACCTTATGAGCATTAAAATTCCCTGTAGCGCCTCCGAATTTAGCTGAAAAAGGTATCTGTCCGAAATATTTGGTCTGCCCGTCTATCCTTGCGATAAATACCTGTATTTCCTTTCCAAGCCTTGTCGGAGAAGCAGGCTGGCCATGTGTTCTTCCAAGCATCGGAATATCTTTCCACTCATCAGCAAGAGTTGCAAGCGTCTCTCTTAATTCATACAGGATAGGATAATATACGCTGATCAGAGCATCCTTTACCGATAAAGGAATGGCTGTATTGTTAATGTCTTGCGATGTCAGTCCGAAATGAATGAATTCGCTCCATCTTCCCCACCCTGCCTGGAAAAACCTCTCTTTCAAAAAGTATTCGATTGCCTTTATATCATGATTTGTTATTTTTTCTCTCTCCTTGATCTTCTCGGCATCAGAAAGATCAAAATCCTCATAAATTGATCTCAGCTGTTTAAAATTTTCTTTCCTGAAATCATTCAGCTGAGGAAGTGGTATCCCGCACAGTGCAATAAAATACTCAATCTCCACCATCAGACGGTATTTTATAAGCCCGTACTCGGAAAAGTAGAGATGAAGTTCATCGACCTTGCTTCTATACCTTCCGTCGAGAGGCGATATGGCTGTTAGAGAATTTAATTCCATTATTAACCAGAATGAGTTTTCAATTGTTACAAGTATACATGCAAAAATACTATTTTAGATGTTTGAAAAAAATGGTAATGAATAAAATCAGGATATCGGCAGTTAAATATGCCAATACCTACCCGTTTATTTATGGATTGAAGTATAGCGGATTCGAAAAACGGATAATACTCGAAACTGATCATCCTGCAGACTGTGCAGATAAGCTTATAGGCAACAGGGTCGACATAGGTCTTATTCCAGTTGCTGCACTACTCAAGTTGAAAGAGTATCACATAATAAGCGATTATTGTATCGGATCGAATGGAAATGTCAGGACAGTAATGCTGTTGAGCAACTGTCCGTTTGAAGATATCAATACAATCTACCTCGACTACAGGTCAAGGACCTCCGTTAACCTTTCAAAAGTGCTTGCAAAAAACTTCTGGAAACGGAATTTCCAGTGGATAAATACCTCAAAAGGATTTGATTTTCAAAATATTGGATTAAATGAAGCTGTGGTCCTTATAGGAGACCAGTGCTTTGAGTATGAAAAAAGTTTCAGGTACGGAACTGACCTTGGAGGTGAATGGAGGAGATTCACCGGCCTGCCTTTCGTATTTGCATGCTGGACAGCTAATAAGAAGATTGACGGTATTTTCATTGAAGAATTCAATAAGGCTCTGAAATCGGGAGTTATGAATATAGATAATGTTGTCAGAAATATTGGTGAATCAGGCGCAATTACAGGGGAGGTACTTAAACAATATCTTACATTTAATATTGATTATAACTTAAATGACGAAAAGAAGAAGGGTCTGGAACTGTTTCTCTCGCTTATGAAGAAATTGGAAAGTTAAATTTTCAGATTACTTGTTTTTTGATTAACTTTGGGTATTAATACGATCTAATTATAATCTGACATTAAAAGTAATAATACCATGACAAAAACAATCACCTTTAATGAGCTCCGGAAAATCAAAGACCAATTACCCTCCGGTAGCATGAGACAGATAGCAGATAAGCTTAACCTGAATGAGGAGACTGTCAGAAACTACTTTGGAGGGAGAAATTTTGACAAAGGCCAGAGCGTTGGTATTCATTTTGAACAGGGTCCGGGTGGAGGAATTGTTACGTTTGACGATACTACCATACTTGATATGGCACAAACGATGATAAAAAGCTGATTTAACTTTTATGCCTGTTCAAAAGCAAAAGGCTAAGTCTTTTGCTTTTTTTTTAATCCACTTAATGTATAATAATAGAATTTCTGAGAAGATTAATTCTGCTGAGGATCTGCTAAAACAGCCGGTCGAAACCTTCTTTCTATCTTTTTACCCGGCAAACCACCTCGTTTCACACGGACTCGGTCATCATCGCCGTGTATGGGAGTATGCAAAAGAACTTTTATTGAATGCAGCCATACCGACG
>Ga0154307_1040_pt1 | contig 59316 bp, 42 predicted proteins | sample RifGroA2_FD_105601 | JGI IMG/M metagenome (GOLD analysis project Ga0154307, IMG submission 105601) | Bacteroidetes bacterium GWA2_40_15 | reverse complement strand
ATGATAGTTAATACATTGCATAGTTAATATGCGGCCGGGGTGGTTGATTATTAAGTCATGTAAATTCATTTTTTATAATTAAAATTTCCTTATCTCTTTTTCAAAGAAAATTATGAAACGCAAAGCTGTTATCAAAATTTATTACATTATGACTCATAGTCTAATGATATTATTCTTGTCCTCAAACCTTTGTATTTAATAATATACCCATAAGATGTATCTGTCAGGATCAATTTAATCAACCACCCCGGCCGGGAAATGAACCTTGTAAATATCAGATAATCAATCTTCCCGGCCACCCCTCCTTCAAAAGGAGGGGAAACTTTTGTAGCACATTCCTTTAAAGCACAATTCTTAGGTTGACGGCTATGCCCCTAACCCCTCCGATGAGAACTTCCTTACTTCACTTTTATCTTTTACCTTTTATCTTTTACCCACTGCCTGTCGCCTATTCCCATAATTCATTAATATACTTAACTGTTTCCTCAACCAGTTTATATCCTCCTTCAGGTCCCACCAGGTATTTATCAGCGCTGTATCCTCCGCCTTTCGCGGCACGTTCAGTGGGGAGATATCCGCTATGCTGGCATGACAGTTGAACAATGAATGTCAGAACTGATTTGCTGCGTGCTTTTATCATTAGCCCATAGTCGAGGAAGAGCTCAAATGGATTTGTGGCAATCGCTATATCACCGAGCCTTATTATATGGATCTCAGTAGAATTGACATCATCAGTCCTGTAGAAAGGCATTCCTTCAGATACACTGACCGGCAGTTCTATCATTGCCACAGTATGGCGGAATATGACTTTTCCGGAGATGTCTTTCCTGGTAAAAGGCAGAACCTCATCCACCGCCTTAACCATCCTTTCAGCCAATTCCTCCCTTGCCTGTATTCCCTTTCTTCTGAGCATTGTATCCTCAGCTCTCCTGTAAATGTATTCATGATTAGATGGTGTCATGTCTCCGGCTGCTCCTATCTGAAACAGCATGAAGATGTCTTTCCCGTATTTCTTCTTTATTTTCTCCCTGACTTCGTTATAAAAATCTGCCGAGATGAAATTGGTTCCGTCCGTTACCTGGGCCGTGGCTGTTGAATTTATAACCATGCCTGTCAGTTCATGATTCTTATTCCAGAAAAAAAGCATTTCAACCTGATGATTGTCAATGCTTTCATAATGCAAAAAGTCGGCATCACCAACACCGTACATCTTTGCTGAGCTATCAGTCTTGACGCTTCGCCTGTTATGGCTCAGAAACGCGTTGCCAAGTCCCCAGGAAAAAGCGCCGGATTGTCTTTTTTCCCAGGCCCTGATAACTGCTTCAGATACCCTCTCTATAAAGAATCTTTCGTACTCTGATGGAGTCATTACTCCCTTATCATCACTTGTATCGTATAAATCGCCGTATTCATTATCAACCAGGCCGGGAGCAGTGTGAGAATGTGTGGCATTAAGAAAAAGCTTTGAAGCATCAAAATCATTAATTTTTCCTGCTATCGATTCCTGAAGCTTCTTTTGTGTCTGGGCTCTTATACGAAGCAGGTCGCATGAAACCATAATTGCCTGTTCCCTGGATCCATCTTCTTCATACGATTCAATAGCCAGTACGGTAGCTGTTATAGGATCCTGTACCGAAACTGAGATTCTTTTATGCAGTTGACCCACAAGGGCTACTGGCCTTTCTGGCGTGATATCTGCTGAGGCCCATCCGACCAGAAATTTGTCAGGCTGACTATATGCCGGATGATCAGGAAAAAACAGGAATAGTAACAGGAACAATGACATGGTTGTCAGGCAATTTGTCTCTGGTGTTCGCATTACAACAAGGTTTTTAAACGGGATCAAGATATAAGCTTTTCAAGGAATATCCGGGCTTTCAGGGCCTCAGAGTTAATAAATGAGAGATCGCCTTTTGACAGGCATTCTACAATTAATGGCCCTTTCCGGAATCCACCTTTTTTCAGGCGGGCCATTACACCCGCGAAATCGACCATCCCGGTTCCTGGTGTCACATCCACATTTTTTGGCATAAGGAAATCCTTGATACTCATCCCGCATACCAGACCATCAACTTCACCGGCATCATTAACAGGATCAATTCTGCCATCCGAATAGTAGTATATGTTACCCGGATCGTACCATAGCTTAAAACTCTTATGCCCTATACTCTCAATTAAAGGACGGCACTCACGGCCTGTATTGTTAAGCGGTCCATGAGGTTTTACACTTATTATAACTCCTTTGGTGGCAGCATAATCGCAACATTCAGCAATAACTTTGTAGTAATTTTCAACCAGTTCAGGGGCCTCTGCACCAAGCAGCAGCAGATTAGGGCAGTTGCAAATAGCTGAGCTGTCTATCAGGCTAATCAGTCCCTTTATGCCTTCATCAACGGATCTTCCGGCATCGAAGTTACCTCCATGCACTGATGCAATACCAAGACCCCGCGACTTTGCTTCTTCTGTAATTAAGGCTGTACGATCAGGGGTAGTCTTTATTGATATGATCGGTCCGGATTTGTCGGACATGAGTCCCACATAATTAAAACCAGCTTCAGCAATACTGTCAAAGGCGACCCGGTAATCGTGCTGAGCCCATGGCCTGGTGTACGATCCTGATTGCCATGAAGAAGATTTTTTCGCTGAGATAAGGGCCAGGCTGCCTGTAGCGGCCATCATTTTCCCGATAAAGCTACGGCGGTTAATAGTTCTCGTTTTCATATTTTATTTTTAATGAGTATCAGTAATCAATAATAATAATTTAACCAAAGCAGGGAGATTCCTCGCTGACGCTCGGAATGACAGGGTCTTAGGTTGAAGTGGGGAAAAGAAATGGCGATTCGCAGAAAAAATTGGAAAATTCAGATTTAGCTTGCGAATCGCCATTTCTTTTCCCTCTATGACCCCATAATGACCTGTCATCCTGAGCGATAACGAAGGATCCCCCGCATTAAAATTGAAATTTTTATCGAATGCAAATCTAATCACTGCTAAATCTTAATCAATTATTATTCATTACCGATAGTCATATTATTTATTTCAGATTCAAGCTCAACAGGAATATTAAGCCAGAGCTGCTTTAGCCACCCGCATAACATTACCGCCCAGTATCTTTTGTATCTCATTGTCAGTATATCCCATCTGAACCATTCCTACTGTGAATAAGGGAAAATTTGTCCATGATGTACTTTGTTCCATTTCCGGTCTGACCTCAAAAGGTTCAGGTGGCCAAAGGGCTTCCCAGCTCGCTCTTGCTGTGGGAGCAGGTCTGGTAGCCATTTCCTTGATTTTCTTATTTTCCTCAGATACATATTGGGATCGATGAGACACATCCGTTGCAATTGCTACATAGTCAGGACCAAATTTTTTCGCCACATAATCAATATGTTTCATGAAAGCCGCTATATCACCGGTACCACCAAGGAAGCCTGGAATAACACAGATCCCGATAAACCCGCCTGTATCGGCAAGGGCTCGGATAATTTCATCTGATTTCGAACGAATAACCTTATTTATAGAGGCAGCTACACTATGACTGGCAATTACAGGCTTTGCAGATACCTTAGTTGCGTCAAGGCTTGTCTGCCACCCTGAATGAGAGATATCAACCATTACTCCAACTCTGTTCATCTCTTTCACCACTGCACGCCCGAAATCACTTAATCCTCCATTGGCAGGTTCCCCGCAACCATCTCCAATCATGTTACGACGATTATATGTAAGATGCATCATTCGTATTCCCAGTTGGAAGAAGACTCTTATATACCTTAATTCTTCATTAACTGATACCCAATCATGTGGTAAAGGCACACCGTTTCCGGTGAGATAGAGAACATGTCTGTTGTCTTGCTTTGCCAGTACTACATCATCCGGAGTAACAGCTTTGGAAACAAAATCTCTCATCATATCAGTTGAATAGGTAAAACGGGATAGACGTTTGATAAGAACATCTATTGAATTACTTTCTTCTCCGGCATTCTGTCCGACACATGTTACTCCTGAAGCTTTCCATGCATTTTCGAACTCCTTCCTTTCCCTTTCATTATCAACAAATCTACTCATTATCATATCTTCATTCATATCTTGTATTTCCAGTGCAGATACATTATCATTAATTGCTGCGGCAATTGCAGCTCCGTCAATTGCTGCTCTGGGCATAAAACCATAAGGCTCCCATACCAGAGAGTTTTTGTGCAATTCCAATCCATGCTCCAATTGTGCCTTTGTTGGTTTAAGGATACTCAGGGCAACTTCATAGTCTCTCTTCATCTGAGAAGTCATGTAGAAAGATTCATTTATTTGTTCCATCAGTCTGAGAAGGGGACTACCTTCCAGTTTGACTGATGAGAGGACCGAAAGTCCCAGGGATGTTCCCAGAAACTTACCTCGTGTCATTTTTTTATTTTTCATATGTTCCTCCGGGTTTATTTTATTCAGTTTTCTTCGGGGTGCTTACCTTGTCGACCAGACAAACAATTGATTTATGTGAGATTCCTGTATGTAAACTCAACCCGATCTCACAGGTCCTGCTCGTTGAATACCCGTTTTTAACACTTTCCGGCAACTGGACTTTCAGATCGCGTAATCCGTGTTCATTCAGTTCAGGGTATGAGAATCCGCGGTCGCCTGCAAAACCACAACAATTGGCATCTGCCAAAATTACTTCCCTGGCACATAATCGTGCCAGTTCAGCCAGCTTTGCGTCAAGCCCCATCTTTTTCATACTGCATACAGGAAAAACAGTAATAGTCTCATTAACAGGTACAATTGAGAGGTTTGGAACTATAAATTTCAGAATGAATTCCACCGGCTCGTATAGCTTCAGTCCTGATTTCATGTTTTCTTTCATGGTATAAAGACATGGGCTCATATCGCACAGAACAGGATACTCTCCGTTATGACTTGCTATTAATAATTCTGCCTCAAGCTCCGATGATTTTTTCTCACCTGCCACAGTATAACCTTTGCTCGAGAATGCCATCCCGCAACATAGCTTGTCCATGTTGTCAGGAAAAATTACTTCATAACCTCCCTTAGTGATCAGCTTCACCATTATATCGGAAAGCTGTTTCTCCTTCCGGTATTCAGGTGAATTACCCATCGCCCTGTTTATACAGGAAGGAAAATATACAACTTTATTTTTATTACCGGTTGATAAAGAGTCTTTTATATTAATTTTAGTTGCTCCTGAAGGCATGTATCTGTTCCACGCAGGAATGGTGTTTCCTGAAATCTTTCTTATTCCTCCTGCCATTCCCTTCATGACAGCAGTGCCCAGAACAAAATGGGAAAATGATACAAGCTTTAATGCCACCCGCATTCCTGAAGTTACGATATCCATTCGGTCAGCGATCCATATGGCACGATTTTGCCGCTTTCCGATTTTTTCTGTCCGAAGACTTTTTATAAGCTTCCCTGTATCTATCTTAACAGGACAACTTACAGCGCATAATCCGTCAGTTGCACAGGTTTCATTTGCGGCATAAGAAAAGGATTTTATCAGTGAAGCAGCAATATGTGGCTGCTCACCACTGTCGAGAAGCGATTTTATCTCCCTGTGTACTGTTATTCTCTGCCTTGGGGTAAGGGTCATGTCGGCTGATACGCAAGCAGATTCACAAAACCCGCAGTCAGTGCATTTGTCAATTATTTCGCTTGCAGCAGGCATGGGTTTAAGATTCCTGAGATGAATATCCTTGTCGTCATTTAGAATTACACCCGGATTCAGTATCCCCTGAGGATCAAACAGGTTCTTTATCTCTTTCATCAGCTGGCAGGCTTCCTTTCCCCATTCCAGTTCCACAAAAGGTGCCATATTGCGACCGGTGCCATGTTCAGCTTTCAGCGATCCGTCATATTTCTTTACAACCAGGTCGGATACCTCTGCCATAAGGTTTGCATAGCGCTCAACCTCCGAATTTAAACTGAAATCCTGGGTGAAGACAAAATGGAGGTTCCCTTCAAGTGAGTGACCAAAAATAACTGCTTCATCATACCTGTATTTTTTCAGAATCGCCTGCAGATCAAGTGTGGCTTCAGCAAGCCTTTCAACCGGAAATGCCACATCTTCAATGATTACAGTCGTTCCGGTTTTTCTCATCGCTCCGACTGAAGGAAAAAGCCCTTTCCGGATTTTCCACAGAAGCTCATATTCGGCCGGGATATCAGTAAATTCAATTCCAAATTCTGTAGGGATTGTCTTTATAGAATCTTTTGTTGCCCCGATGTTTACTAATAATTCATCTTTTTGTGCCGCAACTGTTTCAACCAAAAGAGCGCAGGCATTTTCATGCAGTGTTTTAAGTAACCCGGGAACTCCCTTCTCATTCTCAACTGACCTTAAACCGGCTCTGTCAATTATCTCAACAGCAGACACGGGAGATAATTTCAAAAGAGATACAGCATTGCATGCATTTCTTATATCAGGGAATATTATCAGCGAACTGGCCCTGCAGGGATGTTCCACAACAGTCCTGAAGGTTATTTCCGAAATGAAGCCCAGAGTTCCTTCGGACCCTATCATCAGGTGTTCAATAATGTCGAAAGGATCGGTGAAGTCTACCAGGGCATTGAGGCTGTAGCCTGTAGTATTCTTCATCTTGTACTTCTTTCTGATCCGGTCAGCCAGTGTTTTATTGTCCTTTGCTCTTTTTGCAACTCCTTCAATACCAGTCAGAAGTGCAAAGTGCGATGCTTTAAAACTCTCTTTGCTGACCCGATCAGTAGTATCAAGTATTGTCCCGTCGGCCATGATTATTCGCATTCCTGCAACTGTCTTATATGAATTTTCTGCAGTACCGCAACACATACCGCTGGCATTATTGGCTGCGATTCCGCCGATCATGGCTGCATTTATCGATGCGGGATCGGGACCGATCTTCCTTCCGTAGGGTGCCAGCAGCTTGTTTACACGTCCTCCAATCAATCCGGGCTGAAGTCTGACATATTTGCCTTCATCCTCTATTTTGAACCTCTTCCAGTCATTTCCGGCAATTATGAGCAGTGAATCTGTTACAGCCTGACCAGAGAGGCTCGTCCCTGCTGCCCTGAATGTTACCGGAATATTGAGTTTGCGGCTTTCTTTAATTATAAGCGATACCTCTTCCTCATCTTTTGCCCTGACCACCATTTTTGGTATAAGCCTGTAAAAACTTGCATCCGTGCCAAAAGCAAGAGTGTAAAGGGGATCGTGATATATTCTTTTTTTGTCGATTGATTTAATCAGAACATCATGAAGCGCTTTGTAGTTTCCGTACAGCATATGAGGAAAATATAAATGATTAGCCAATAAAAATAAGGATATATGTTACTTAATGCAAAAAAAAGAGTATTGAAAAGAGTTTTACCAAGGGGACAAATCTATAAAAAGCATAATATCAAATAGACAGAGGCCGTCCTTTCAGGCGCATGTTTCACATACAAACAATTATTACATTATATGACTATCGGCAATCATGAATAAAAAATTACAACCAGCTTGAAAATGATTCTATTTACCCCATCCCGGCTACGTGGAAGTAAATTGATTTTGGCTGCGACGGGGTGGTTGATTGGATGAAGTTTCCCCTCCTTTTTCAAGGAGGGGTGGCCGCAGCACATTGATAGTTAATGTATTGCAAAGACTGGTTGCGGCCGGGGTGGTTGATTTGCTTATCAGATCGATACTTTTTTTGATTTTAAAAATTCCCATAATGCTGCCTCATCTGAAGTGGACCTGTTCCTGAGAGATGATCTGAAAGATTTAAGGCCTTTTCTGTTGAAGAGGTTTTTGTTTTGCATAGAAATAAAGGTAACAAGAATCAGTAAATCAACCACCCCGGCCGGGAAATGAGCCTTGTAAAGATCAAATAATCAGCAATCCCGGCCACCCCTCCTTCAAAAGGAGGGGAAACTTTTTCTAGTCTTTGTATTTACATTACTACTCTCAGTTTGACGGCTATGTTCCAGGGGTCGGTGTAAACGAAGAACCGTTGCAAAACCCGACGAAGTCAAAATCAATGAGTTTTTTATGCTTGATTCCCGATACTCATAAAAAACATAATATCAAATATACAGAGGCCGTCCTTTCAGGCGCATGTTTCACATACAAACAATTATAAAGCGTATGTTAATAAATAGTTGATAAAGACATGGCTCGCCGGCAGTTGGTATATTCATAACGGTTTACTTTTACTTTGTTTTTTATAACTCATTAACGGGTTATTTCCATAAAAGAATATTATGATTAAAAATGTTCGAGATCCTTATTTACAACGACATAAACCCTGGTAAAGTCCGTAAACAATTTGACAGGACAATTGAACAACTTTCGAGGGGTGATTTTACATCGGCTGAAGTAAAAAAAATGGCAGGAACCGGTTATTACCGGGCTAAACTTGATTACGAAAATCGTTTGTTATTCAAATTTGCCCGTTACAATAATCAAACCTGCTTGCTTGCGCTTGAAGTTATTTTTAATCACGAGTACAATAAATCACGATTTCTACGTGGAAGTGAGGTTAACGAATCGAAACTGATTCCGATAACAAATCATCAGGAGGTTCCGTCCGGTGATTTTTTACCCCTTATGTATGTAAACAGGCGGTCCCTCCATTTTTATCTTTTGGATAAAGTATTGTCATTCGATGATGACCAGGACGAAATACTTGCATTATCCCTGCCACAAATAATTATCGGCTCAGCCGGAAGCGGGAAAACAGTCCTTACACTTGAAAAAATAAAATCGCTTACCGGCAAAGTATTGTATATAACCCTCTCGCCACATCTTGCTGAAAACTCAGCACAACTGTTTTATTCATATAACTACGAAAATGAAAATCTGGAAGTAGATTTTCTTTCGTATAGAGAATTTATTGAAACCATCCGTATACCCAAAGGAAAAGAACTGGATTTTAAGACATTCGAGATATGGTTTTCAGGGTATAGACAATCTACTAAATTAAAAGACGCCCATAAGACCTTCGAAGAATTCAGGGGAGTAATCACCGGTCTTGACATTACAAAAGAATACCTTTCCCGTGAAGACTACCTGGCATTGGGTGTAAAACAATCCATTTTCCTTGCCACTGAACGGGAAATGGTATATAACCTTTTTGAAAAATATTTGAATTGGCTCAAGGAGAACAATTATTACGATATAAACATACTCTCGCACCGGTGGCTGAATAATTGCACGCAGTGTTATGATTTTATTGTTGTTGATGAAGTGCAGGATTTTACCAACATCCAGTTGCATATCATTCTCAAATCCCTCAAAAAACCGTCTGATTTCATGCTGTGCGGCGATTCAAACCAAGTGGTATATCCCAACTTTTTTTCCTGGTCGCATCTTAAAAGTATGTTTTACCAAAGCGATGTTAAAAATAATGAATTAAAGATATTACATGTTAATTACCGTAACAGCCAGACCATATCCGGATTAGCTAATCTTTTGCTGAAGATTAAAAATGCGCGTTTTGGTTCTATTGATAAAGAAAGTAATTATCTTGTTAATACAGTCTCTGAAACAAAAGGTGAGATAGTTTTCATAGAAAATAAAGGTAATGCCATTACCGACCTGGGTCGGAAAACGCGTCTTTCTGTTAAATACGCCGTATTGGTATTGAGAAACGAGGATAAGGCAAAGGCAAAAACCTGGTTTCAATCGCCATTGCTGTTTTCGGTACAGGAATCAAAAGGGCTTGAATACGAAAATATTATCCTGTACAACTTCATCTCCGAAAACGCTGCCGAATACAATATTATATGTGATGGTGTAACTCAAAACGATTTACTGGCTGATGAACTGGAATACGCACGCGGCAAAGATAAAACCGATAAATCATTCGATATTTACAAGTTTTATATCAACTCGTTGTATGTAGCGGTGACGCGTGCCGTTAAAAACATTTATATTGTTGAACAGTCAAAGGGGCACAAGCTTATCAGGTTGTCAGGTATTTCTGAAGATGCGGATGTCCGAAGCATAAAAGAAGAAGTATCATCGGCTGATGACTGGAAACGTGAAGCCCGGCGACTTGAAATGCAGGGTAAAAACGAGCAGGCAGATGCCATTCGTAAAAATATTCTCATCGTCGAGAAACCCGGCTGGGAGCCGATGACTTTCGAACTTTATCAATCCATTAAAAAAGATGCGCTGGATCCGGAACTTTTTAATAAAAAGGCTAAGGACAGGCTCTTTGATTTTGCACTTGTATACAACCAGACGCTTGTTATGGAACAGCTTGCTGATTTAATGTACAAGCGGGCCGGGTACTACGAAGCTGAACGCGGTTCGATCTTCCGGAAATACTATAATTATTACAGGGACGATAATGTAAAAATGATAATCCCCTTAATTAATAAATATGGTATCGATTACCGCGATGTGCATAATTTTACCCCTTTACATGCAGCCGTCTTTTCAGGAGCCGTTAATATAACTAAAACACTTCTCGACAATGGCGCCAATCCAGCCTTATTGAATACTTTTAGTAAAACACCCATTCAAATCGCCCTTGAACAGGCGTTTGTGCTACCCTGCTATGCAAGAAACAAGTTAGGTAAAATCTTTCCCCTTTTACTTTCCGACTCAATGAAAATACAGACAGACGGATACTTAATAAAGATAGACTCCCATAAAATCGAGTACCTGCTGATAAACTTGTTTATTGCTGTTCAGTCGGTGATTCTCCGGCAAAAACGGCACTACCAATCCATGGGAATAAAGATAGATGACTTTATCGGCAATATTCAACACTTTTCAGAATCGGTAATCCCGCAATATCGCAAGAAACGTGAATATTTACTTGCATTGCTTGCAAAACACGAGGTGGATGGCAAAAATCCGTACAACAAAAAAATATTCAAAAGAGTTGAAAGGGGTAATTACGTACTGAATCCCGGGTTACAAATCCTGTGCAACGAACAATGGATATCTGTAAGCAGTATTTCAGGAAATCAGGATATATCTGAAGAAGAGATTATAAACCATTCAGTGGAGAAACAAAAAAAGGAATTTGAAGAAGTTCGTAAAAAAATAGAAAAGGAAAAGAAAAAGAGGGAGAGAGAAAGATGGGAATGGTAAGTTAACTTTCCATTCCTGCTCATCAGGGGATCACATCTTTTTCTGACTAAAAATCCCGGACAACAGTGCAAGCGCATTCTCTATAACCTTTTCATTCTCAACCGGGATCTTAAGGTAAGTTTTCCCATCCTTTACATCTTTTTGCACTATGGATGAGAGAAGTTGCTGTGTAGCTTCAGTGCTGGAAAGGGTCTGGGTAAGTTTCCCGATGAATGATAAGCCGGTTTGAATAAGATCGGCTGGTGTAACGGTTTCGACCGGAGCTTTTACAGAGGCTTCATCATGTTGTATTTCATCCGTATATAATTTATTTTAAAGGTCGGATGGAACCGCACATGATTGAAAGTGAATTATATTCATTAGTGTTTGTGTGTTGTCAATCATGTGGGTTTCATCATCATCTCCGATAAATGACGGTATTAAAGAAGCATCTTGTTTTTGTACTGCTTCTTCAGCATGATCAGATTCGTGATTATGAATTGAAACAGGTATTGTATCATCTGGTTCTTCATTAAGCGATTGAGTTAAAAGAAATTTACTGAAAAAATTCTGACATCGTTCTTACAATTGTTATTTACATTTCACATTAAAAAATGTCTAATTTTGTACCTTATTTTATTTTTCATACTATGGAGAACAACCCGGAACCCGTATATTCCAGGAATGTAATTGAGTTTGTTGCTGTTGCCAATGAGTTCTGCAAATATGCAGAGCATGCTTCAGAGCTGAAAGGTGATGAACTGCTGAAAATATTTCAGCGGATTTTGCCGCTTATGTACCTTAAAGCATCGTTACTGCCTCAGCTTGAACCTGTTTTTGAAGATGGCAATGAGAAATTTGTTACAGAGAATGACTGGATCAGAGTACATGAAAACCTCAGAAATAAATTCGGGACAGCCGATGATTACCTGGAGGTCTTTGATGAGAAGGCAAAAGAGACAGAGGGAGCTGCACTATCTTCCATATCTGAGAATCTGACAGATATTTATCAGGATATAAAGAACTTTCTCCTTTTATACCAGACTGGCACAAGCGAGGTGATGAATGATGCTGTATGGGAATGCAGGCTCAATTTTGAGAACTTCTGGGGACAGAAACTTGTCAATTCTTTAAGGGCTGTACATAGTTTCATTTATTCCGGGGGGGAGACAGGCATTATCGAGGATAAAGATGAAAGAAACGAAGAGGAGAGGAACACATCCGACTGGTTTATAAGCAGGAGGCAAAAAGATTTCAGAAACGATGGTAAACAGTAAATACAACCCGAATATAACTTCTGAAGAGCTGGCAGATCATGAGCTTTCCTGGTTCAGGGGTGAAATAGTGCTCGTAGATGATATTGAAACCTTTCATTCTGTTCTTCCCAGATTATATAAAGCTGATCTTCTTGGTTTCGACACTGAGACAAAGCCAAATTTCACCAGGGGAAAACGTAATAAAGTTTCTCTTATCCAGCTTTCAACAGACGATCTGGCTGTTCTTATCAGGATTAATAAAATAGGGCTGCCGGAAGAGCTTATCAGATTGTTGTCCGATCCTTCAGTAACGAAAGCAGGTGTTGCCATACACGACGATATACGCTTTCTGAAAGGAGTTAAGAAGTTTTCACCTGATGGATTTATAGAACTGCAGAATTTTGTGAAGGAATATGGCATTGAGAGTGCGGGATTAAAAAAAATGACAGCGATAGTTCTCGGTTTCAGAATCTCTAAAAGACAGCAGGTAACTGACTGGGAATCAGACCAGTTAACTGAGGCTCAGCAGATTTATGCGGCAACCGACGCTTGGGTATGTCATCAGATATTCAGGAAGCTTACAAACGGTTCACATTTCAAAGACCCCCAAACCCCCCGGGGGGGGCTTAAGAGGAGTGGTAAGTCCCCCTTGGGGGATTTAGAGGTGGAAAAGAAGTAGTTTCTGGAAAGTTAACTTATTAAGAAAGTGGACAGGGTAAAAATAGTACTTAAGTCAGGTAAAGAACAATCAGTTAAGAGGTATCATCCCTGGTTATTTTCGGGAGCCATAAAGAAGATGTACGGGAACCCGGCTGAAGGCGACCTGGTGGATGTTTTTGACAACAAGGATAATTTTCTGGCAGTCGGACATTATCAACCAGGTTCAATAGCAGTAAGAATACTCTCTTTTGAACAGGTGAATCCGGATATCTCTTTTTTCAGGAAGAGAATCTGCAAGGCTGTCAGCTACAGAAAATCGATTGGAATAACCGGTAATCCTGACTTAAACGTATACAGGCTTATACACGGCGAAGGAGACGGACTCCCGGGCCTTATTGTAGATTTTTACAATGGGGTTGCAGTAATCCAGATGCATTCTGTGGGATTTTACAGGATCAGAAAGGACATTGCTGAATTGCTTGTTGAAATCCTTAAAGATCAGATCGTTGCTGTTTACAATAAAAGTGAGGGAACTCTTCCTCATATGTCAGGTGTTGAGGCTGTTAATGAATATCTTTACGGAACATCAGCTCCTGCTGTGGTGACAGAAAATGGCTACAGATTTAAGATTGACTGGACAACAGGTCAGAAGACCGGATTTTTCATAGATCAGAGAGACAACAGGAAGCTTCTTGGAAAATTTACAGAAGGAAGATCAGTACTTAATATGTTCGGATATACAGGAGGTTTTTCGGTTTATGCCATGAGAAACGCATCAGCGGTGCATACAGTTGACAGCTCATTTCCGGCAATTGAACTTGCCAATGAAAATATCAGGCTGAATTTCGGAGATGATAACAGGCATGAATCATTTCAGGTAGATGCCTTTGATTATCTGAATGATATCAAAAACAAATATGACCTGATCATTCTTGATCCTCCCGCATTTGCAAAACATAATAATGTTCTGGCCAATGCACTCCAGGGGTATAAGAGGCTAAATATGAAAGCTATTGAACAGATTAAACCGGGAGGTATTATATTTACATTTTCATGCTCGCAGGTTGTGACAAAGGAAAATTTCAAAAAGTCAGTATTTGCTGCTGCAGCCAATACCGGACGGAATGTGAGAATACTATACCAGATGAGCCAGCCACCTGATCACCCGGTGAATATTTATCATCCGGAAAGCGAATACCTGAAGGGACTGGTTATTTATGTTGAGTAATTTGAAAACGGAAATACTATAATGATCCAACCCACCCCTAACCCAATAGCCATCAACCAAAGTGTTTTTAAATGGAGGAAGTAGTAAAAGTTTCCCCTCCTTTTGAAGGAGGGGTGGCCGGGATTGCTGATTATCTGGTCTTTACAAATTTTATTTCCCGGCCGGGGTGGTTGATTTAATATACTTTAACTTAATTTACTTGACAGTGCACCATTTTCAGACAGAAATAAACTGCAGGAAGCTGAGGACAAAAATAATTACAGGTGAGCTTTGGATTCATGATATTAAGGGTTGAAGAAATATTTGTATTCCAAGAACCTGAAAAACTTAAAAATGAGATTAGAAGAATTTTCAATAATAGCAGTGAAACGATCGGATAGACAAATCAACCACCCCGGCCGCAAACTGAATGTGCAATACACTTACTATCATTGTGCTGCGGCCACCCCTCCTTCAAAAGGAGGGGAAATTTCTCTCATTATTCCCTTCCTCAAAACTTCACTTGATTTGGTAGAGATGCCCCTTACCTACTGCTTAGGCGGGACAGGCTCTTCAAAGGGGGAATTGAACCTGGAACTTTAAACTTTGAACAATTGGATTATGAGTACCGATAAACATATTTCGTTGATAGCCAAAAAACTGTCCCTCCACGACTGGCAGGTCGAGAACACTATCCGTCTTATGGACGGGGGGGCAACAATCCCCTTCATAAGCAGGTACAGGAAAGAGATGACAGGCAGCCTCGATGAGGTTCAGCTTATGCACATAAAAGATGAATATGACAGGTTAAAAGAGCTCGATGCCCGCAGGGAAGCAATAATCAAATCTATTGAGGAGCAGGAAAAAATGACTCCTGAACTAAGGCAGAAGATTGATGCCGCTCTGACAATGTCGGAACTTGAGGATATCTACCTTCCATATCGTCCAAAGCGGCGTACCCGTGCAACCATTGCCAGGGAAAAAGGGCTCGAACCTCTTGCACAACTTATAATGGAACAGAAGGAAAATGATCCTTCAGGGAAAGCAGAAACATTTATTAATGATGACGTGGCTTCAGCAGAGGAAGCACTCGCCGGCGCTTCCGATATAATAGCTGAATGGGTGAGTGAAGATGAAAAAGCCCGCAGGCAGATGAGGCATCTGTTTGAAAAGGAGGCGGTTATATACTCGAAAGTTGTTAAAGGCAAAGAGACAGAAGGGATAAAATACAGTGACTATTATGACTGGTCAGAACATCTTAAAAAGTGCCCTTCACACAGGCTTCTCGCCATGAGAAGGGGGGAGGAAGAAGGTTTCCTCAGGATTTCGATAGAACCAATTGAAGAGAATGCAATCGAGGCTCTTAATTCAATTTTTATTAAGGGAAGGAATGCTTCATCGGATTTGGTAGCCGGAGCAGTAAAAGACAGCTGGAAGAGGCTCCTCTCTTCATCCATGGAGACTGAATTCAGAAATATTTCGAAGGAGAAGGCAGATATTGAGGCTATTGCAGTTTTTGTCGATAATCTCCGCCAGCTTCTCCTGGCTTCTCCGCTTGGTGAGAAAAATGTTCTTGCCATTGATCCCGGATTCAGAACCGGATGTAAAGTAGTCTGTCTCGACAGGCAGGGTAACCTCGTACATAATGAGACAATTTATCCGCATCCTCCGCAGAATGAAACAGCAATGTCTGTTAAAAAGATACTTACTCTTGTAAATGCGTATAAGATTGAGGCAATAGCAATAGGAAACGGAACTGCAAGCAGGGAGACAGAAGATTTCATCAAATGGGTTAAGTTTGAGAATGATATCCAGGTATTCGTTGTCAGTGAAGCCGGAGCTTCAATATATTCAGCTTCAAAAACTGCACGTGAGGAATTTCCTGACTATGATGTCACTGTCAGGGGAGCGGTTTCAATAGGACGAAGGCTTATGGATCCGCTTGCCGAACTCGTTAAAATCGATCCCAAATCAATAGGTGTTGGCCAGTATCAGCATGATGTTGACCAGCAAAAGCTTCAGAAATCGCTCGATGACGTTGTAATGAGTTGTGTTAATGCAGTGGGAGTTGAAGTAAACACAGCGAGCAAGCATTTGCTTACCTATGTTTCTGGACTGGGACCTCAGCTTGCACAGAATATTGTAGATTACAGGGCAGAGAATGGTCCCTTCTCATCACGAAGGGATCTTCTTAGGGTGAAAAGAATGGGAGAGAAGGCGTTTGAGCAGAGTGCAGGCTTCCTGAGGATCAGGAATGCTTCTAATCCGCTGGATGCCAGTGCAGTTCATCCTGAAAGCTATCATGTGGTTGAGAAAATGTCAAAGGAGCTTGGATGCGATGTCCGGGATTTGATGACTGATGATAAAAAGCGCAAGGAAATAAAACTGGAAAGTTATATTACTCCTGTAACTGGTTTGCCTACCCTGAAGGATATCATGGATGAACTGGCAAAACCCGGACGTGACCCCAGATCAAAGATCAAAGAATTCCGGTTTGCCGAGATCCGTTCGATGGAAGACTGCATCCCGGGTATGGTGGTGCCTGGAATTGTAACGAATGTTACAAAATTCGGTGCTTTTGTGGATATCGGCATCAAGCAGGACGGACTTGTGCACATCTCAAATATGAGCAAACATTATATAACTGATCCTTCATCAGTTGTAAAACTTCATCAGCATGTGATGGTGAAGATCATTGCGGTGGATATTGACCGGAAACGGATTCAGTTGTCATTGAAAGATGTGGAACAGGCTTCTGGCAACCGGCAACCGGCGACCGGTTAAAACATTACAACATTATATGCTTCTGATAACAGAAAAACCGTCGCACCGCCACACCGTCGAACCGTCAAACCAAATGAATATAAGAAACAAATACTAGCTCAATTTACCATGAAAAGAACCAACTTTATTTTAACTTTTTTACTATCAGTACTGATTTTTGCCTGCAGTACCCAACCTGCTGTTAAACTTCCTGTCGCAGAGAAGATCCCGCATGACGTTTTTGACAAACGAATTGATAATTACTTCTGGTTGAGGCTTTCAGATGAACAGAAGAATGCTCCTTCGCCTGATGAACAGGCTCAGAAGGTTATTAAATATCTTAATGATGAAAATGAATACACCAAAGCTGTTCTGAAAAGCATTGACGTTCTTCAGAAAAAGGTTTTTGATGAGATTGTAGGCAGAATAAAAAAGGATGATTCATCCGTTCCCTACCTTAAAAACGGATACTACTACTACAATAAATTCACAGAGGGAAACGAATATCCTGTTTATTACCGCAGGAAAGGTTCACCTGATGCACCTGAAGAGATAATTCTTGACGTTAATAAGATTGCAGAGGGAAAAGAGTATTGCTCCGTAGCAGGTCTATCTGTGAGCCGTGATAATAAGATTCTGGCTTATGGAACAGATTTCGTAAGTCGCCGCCGATATACCATTAACTTCCTCAATCTCGAAACCGGAACCCACCTTCCTGACAAAATTGAAAATACCACAGGTCAGGCTATATGGGCTGCTGACGGCAAGACCTTGTTTTACGTAGACAGGGATATCGAGACACTGAGAGCCGGTAAGATCTTTAAGCATAAACTTGGATCAAATGAAAATACTCTTGTTTATAGCGAGGAGGATGAAACCTATAGTGTCTATCTTCAGGAATCCAGAAGTGAAAGGTATATTTTCATAAACTCTTCCCAGACTCTTGCCACAGAGGTGCGTTACCTGGAAATTGCTAAACCCGATGCTGCCATTAAGTTGTTCGAACCCCGTAAGGTAAACCATGAATATAATGTTGATCATCTTGGCAATATGTTTTATATAAGAACAAATGCTGACAGTTCCCCGAACTTCAAACTGATGACGACACCTGAGGGAAAAACAGCATATTCCAACTGGACCGATATTATACCACACAGGTCAGATGTCTTATTTGAGAACTTTGAACTTTTTGATAATTATCTGGTTGCAGAAGAGAGGATCAAGGGATTGACTAACCTTAAAATTATAAGGAATAGTGATAAAAGCGAGCATTATCTTGATTTCGGAGAGGAGACATATATGGCCGGTATTAGTATAAATCCAGAACCTGATACAGAAATCCTCAGATTTTCATATTCCTCGCTTACCACACCCAACTCGGTTATTGACTACAACATGAGTTCGAAGGAGAAGAAGATCATGAAAGAGGAAGAGGTGCTCGGAGGTTTCGACAAGAATAACTATGAGTCAAAAAGATTATGGGCAAAAGCCGGAGACGGAACAATGGTACCGGTTTCAATTGTCTACAGGAAAGGCTTTGTTCAGGACGGCAAGTCTCCGCTTCTTTTATATGCATATGGCTCGTATGGCTCTTCAACCGATGCAGGTTTCAGATCGGCAATACTCAGCCTGCTCGACAGGGGATTTGTTTTTGCCCTGGCTCATGTACGGGGAGGAAGTGAAATGGGCCGTTTCTGGTATGAGGATGGTAAACTGCTTAAGAAGATAAACACATTCACCGACTTCAATGATTGTGCTCAGTTTCTTGTCGATCAAAAGTATACCGGCACAGGAAAACTTTTTGCCATGGGAGGAAGCGCAGGAGGACTCCTTATGGGAGCAATAGTCAACATGAAGCCGGAGCTTTATAAAGGAGTTATTGCAGCAGTTCCGTTTGTTGATGTTGTTTCAACAATGCTCGATGAGACGATCCCTCTCACAACATTCGAATGGGATGAATGGGGCGATCCAAGGAAGAAAGAGTACTATGATTACATGTTATCCTACTCGCCATACGATCAGGTAAAGCCGGTGAACTATCCCAACCTTCTGGTAACCACTGGTTTCTGGGATTCGCAGGTTCAATACTGGGAACCGGCAAAATGGGTCGCAAAGCTTCGGGACATGAAGACTGATAATAATATGCTCGTGATGGATGTGAATATGTCGGCCGGTCATGGTGGTGCTTCCGGACGATTTGAACGGTACAGGGTAACTGCCCTGGAGTATACATTTATTATTGATCTTGCAGGAATCAAAGAATAACAGATATATTTTAAGATGAAAAGAACCTGTCTGATCCTGATGCTTATACTTGCAGGTATTTGGTCATGCAAGGTGGAAAAGCACGAAGTGTTTATTGAGGCTGAAAGTTTTGGTAAAAAGGGGGGATGGGTTGTTGATCCCCAGTTTGTCTTTCAGATGGGATCGCCATATCTGCTTGCTCACGGACTTGGAAAGCCTGTAGAAGATGCAGTAAATGAGGTTAATATACCTGCCCCTGGTAAATACCATGTCTGGGCAAGGACAATGAACTGGGCCCCGGGTGAATGGGATGCTCCGGGACGATTCAGATTGACATTTGATGGAAAAGAGTTATTTGCAGACCTGGGTACAGTTGATGCATGGGGATGGCAGTATGCCGGTACTATTAAAGTCCGCGATACAGTTTTGACAATAGGACTTCATGATCGTCCTTTACTGGGCGGGAATGCCAGCAGTGAGATCGGGGGATGTTAATACAATATTGTAGTTTATATCAGAAACTAGGTCTTTGTTCAGATTCAGGCCTTGGTTTCATTACTGGCTTGGCAGGAATTTTTACAGGACGCATTGCAGCATTATAAGCAAATGCAGCAGTTATAACAGCATTATGCTTAAGATCAGCCATTACAAGCCTCTCGTAGGTATCCATAACAGTATGATATCCGCGTCCGTACTCGATTTCATCCTGTATGAACTGAAATCCTGGTAAGCCAATATTATTGAACGTCAGGTGGTCTGTTCCTCCTGTATTATTCGGGGAAATGGTTTTGGCTCCCATATCTTCAAATGGTGCAAGCCATTCCTCAAATACAGGTCTCATCAGATCATTTTCCTGCAGGTAAATACCACGATATTTACCTGATCCGTTGTCCATATTGAAATAACCGGCAAATTTATCAAAATCAGGTTTATGTTCTTTGGTTTTTGGATCAACAAGATACCTGTCAGCATAACCTCTCGATCCGAGGAATCCCTCTTCTTCGCCTCCCCACAGAACTACACGGATAGTTCTTTTTGGTGCAGCATCTATAGCTTTAAGTATCCTGAGAGCCTCCATCATTACTATGCATCCTGATGCATTGTCGGCAGCGCCGGTACCTCCATGCCATGAATCAATATGAGCTCCAATAAGGACAAATTCATTTTTGAGCACTTTGTCAGTTCCGGGTATTTCACCGATTACATTGTAAACTGTAGGACTATCGAAGAACCTGTTGGTAATTTCTATTTCCATTTCCACAGGGATTTTATGACGAAGCAACCTCTCCATCCTTCCATGAGCCTCGATCGCAAGGTTAAGCTGTGCAACAGGTTCCTTGTCTCCGGTTTTATAACTAACACTATTTGACCTCGGTACGTTGAAAGTACCTGCACTGTTCAGTGCAACAGCAGCGCCTTCATTGCCAAGAAATTCTGAAATTTTATTACGTAATGCTCTTTGTGCCATAAACTGGGCAAAATCACCGGTGGGTCTTCTTCCTGGTCTGCCAGCTGAAGTTTTTGACATTTGAGTCAGTTCTTCATCTGTCAGTCGGCTTGCCAGCGGCTCAAAACTTGCTTCATAAGTTGCAGTAGAAGGCATCAGCACTATTTTCCCGGATACTTTTCCTTTATATTTTTCAAGATCACCCTCTTCTTTTACATCGAGCAGTATCACCTCTCCCTTAACAGCCCCGTTAGTGCTTCCGGTCCATGCTACAGGATTACAGGCAAAATTTGCATAATAGGGTGCTGTCATTGCAGCGTATGTCTTAAGATTGTCCCATCCCGGCTTAGAAAATTCGGTTGCTGCTTCAATCCTTACATTCTGAAATCCAAGCTCTTCCATTTTCTTTTTTGCCCATTCATTGCCACGGCTCTGACCTGTTGAACCCGTTAATCTGGAACCTGTCAGATCAGTTAGTCCAAAGGCAAGTTCTTCAATCTGACTATATTTCAATCCCTCCTGTTTGATCTTGTATATCATCCCAAGATCGACATTCTCGCTCTGCGCCAGCATTAATGCCGGCAGCATAAACATTACGAATAACGCTGTTGTTATATTTCTGATTTTCATAAAATAGTTTTTGTGATTCAACTTAAGTTTCAAATGTATTTAAATTATTTACTATGCTTGCTATTAAATTATGAATTAACAATAATTACCCAATAAGATTATTAATATCGTCATGATAGAAACCTTCATCCTGTTAGCTCCCCTCCCTGGAGGGGTTGGGGGTGGGTTTCTTATAAACATAACCCACCCCTTGACCCTCTAAGAAGGGGAAAATAAGTATCCGAATCTATTTCTTCATAACGAAAATGACAGATGGATCAACAGGATACCTTCCAAATCTCTCTCCGTAAATTGCCAGACCACCCGGGACTGATTCATCAACCTCGAACCTGATGGTGAGTTTTCTATCTGATGCTTTGCTTATAAGTTCTCTGGGAACAGATGCCCTGATCAGATATCCGTAAGAACCGGCTTCATTCAGCTGGCGGTTCTGAGGTTGTGAAAGCCACGATAATACTCCGCTATGATCTGCAGGATCGTCATTAAGGACAAAGGTCCCCGTCGACACGCCTTCAACCATTATTCGCACAACTGACGGAAATTTTTTAGTGTCAGTCATGGGGTATGAATTTGGATTACGGCTGGGATCATTGGTGCCTTTTCCAAGCATATAATCACCCTCAGGAAGAGTAGCATCTTGCCTGTCCTTTCCGAAAAGCTGTTTTGCAGAGAGTTCCGCGACCAGCGAAACAGCTTCTGTATTCTCTGTTGAAACTCCATCCGGGATTTCTATTTCGTATTCAAAATAGCCTGATCCTGCGCCATTTGCCTTTAATCCGTCAAATACATTCCATTGCTTCTGACTCCAGCTCTGAGATTTGAAACCTGCAGGGGAAAACCTGACAATATTGATTTTTTGGCCATCACCATCAATTGTTTCCAGCCTTTTAGATTCACCTTCTCCGATATAAAAGGTAATAAAGTTTCTGTGAAGTACTCTTCCTGATACATCCTCTGTTACAACAGATAAAATTGCAAGTCCCTGTGTTGAAGGCATTCTTACAGTTATCGGAGTCAGATCATTTGCGGACCATGGCTGGTAAGATATTGATTGTGATGAATTTGAGTAGTTTCTATAATTGCCTTTCTGATCCCATCCATATAAATTTGTTTTTACAATTAGATTACTGCCATGATCGGCATCCGTCATGAATGAAGCAAATAACGGCACCTGTACAGTTTCAAGTGGCCTGACTTCTCTGCAAAGCGGACCCGAAGGTGCAATGTAGATATCGCTGTGAAGGTCATTAATTGTCATCCCCGGGACTATATTGTCCAGCCCTGTATATTTATCTGTCCGGTCATACCTGTAGTATCCGTTCCATTCATTTATTACATCGTGATGCTCGGTATAGAGCCAGCCGCATATTTTCGGATGGCTGCGAAACTCATTCATCATAAGGTGATAATCCCAGCTCCAGTCAACATCTCCTGTACTTCCGGTATATCCCCAGACGTTTCCGCATTCGCTGTTAAATAATGGCTGATCTCCCTGGGCACGGTCTCCGGTGAAATTCCATTTTGAACCCTGATAGGTGTTCGCACACACTTCATCGAGGTGTTTCTTCCATTCGTAACCGGGGATATATACGTGCCAGGTGTTTACATCAGTTGCAACATGGTCATAATTGCATGGTGAATTGTCTTCAACAAGTCTGGTCGGGTCAAGAAGCTTTGCCTGTTTATATAAACTTTCTACCCATGCCTGTGTCTCAGGCAGGTATAATCTTTCCTTTTTGGTCCCTGTCTTTTCTGTAAAAAGTCCCCATGTTTCATTGAATAGTACCCACTGAAAAATCGATGGATGATTAAAATCCCTCTCGATCATTCCTTTCATGGCAACCAGGTGTTCCTGTTGTGCCTCCGGTCCCGGCTCACCCCAGAAGTTTGGTACATCTGCCATGATTAGCAGCCCCAGCTTATCGGCCCAGTAAAGTTTTCGGGGAATCTCAACCTTGATATGTATCCTGTTGGTATTTAACCCTATACGTTTTGAACGGAGTATCTCTTCTTTCATGAATTCATCGGAGGGGAAAGTATAAAACCCGTCAGGATGATATGATTGATCGAGACACATCTGAAGATATACCGGTTTATTGTTCAGGGCTATATATGGATGATTCAGCCCTGGCAATGGTATTACGCTGATCTTGCGCATTCCAAAGTAGCTCCTGACCTTATCGCTTTCTTCCGTTTTTTCAAGGATGGATGCTTCAATATAATATAGGAATGGATTATTCAGATCCCATAACTGCATCTTATCAAGGAGAATCTGAAAACTTATCTCTGAGGTTCCCTTTTTAAATTTCTGAATGGTTTCAGGTTTTGTCTGGTCCCCGTTCAGAAATGAAATTCTGACTGATGTATTTGCCGACGCAGGCTGACTGGATGTTACTTTAACAGTTACTTTCTGCAGGTCGATATCAGGAGTGAAATGTATCGTTTTAATAAAAGATCCTCCGCGTGCATCAAGGTAAACAGTCTGCCAGATTCCCTTTGCCTGTCCGTAGCCCTGCTTGCCTTCAAGTTTAAAAGGGAAAGGAGAGTCGTCAACTCTTAAAGCCAGTTGTTGTTTTTGCCCCTTTTTTATATATGGAGTAAGATCAAATTCGAATGGAGTATAACCGCCTTTGAAAGTACCAAGGAGTTGTCCGTCGAGCCATACAGTTGTAATCCAGTCACTTGCACCAAACACTATAAATACTTTCTTGCCATCCCATTCAGATGGTATCTCTATATTGCGGCTGTACCATCCGATCTCAGCTTCGTTTTCTAATCCTGATAATTTCGAACCCCATGGAAACGGAACAACTATTTTCTTATCGAATTTATCCGTTTTGTTATACCATTGTTCTTTTTCTCCCTGATTACCCGGATCGAACCTGAAATCCCAGACCCCATTGAGGTTCTGCCATAATTCACGCTGAAAATCAGGACGCGGATGCTCAGGAAGGGGAATCGGCTGCAAATTTTGACCGGTTAACAGGGCAGGTATAAGAATTAAAATAAGAAGAGAGAAGCTGTAATAGAAATTAAGGGATCTTTTCATAACGGGGTTATTTGGTATCATATTGATTTCGATTTAAAAATAGCAATGTAGGAACTAAATAAAAAATGTTTTAAGAACTTTGTTAGTGGGATGTCTATTTAATAATAACCCACCCCTTGCCCCTCCCAGGAGGGGAACTCTAAGCCCAAACCTTCCTGCCTCACGCCTTCCGCCTTTTTTATTACTTTTGTCTTTTATCTTTTGTCTTAGTAATGATTTATCCGGAAAATTTCGAGAGCAAGATTGGTTTTGACAGGATCCGCAGCCTGCTGAGTGAGAAATGCCTGAGCCCAATGGGGCTTGAAAAGGTAGAAAATATCAGGTTTATAGATGATTATGACAAGTTATCACACGAATTAACAGCTACTTACGAATTTCAGCAGATACTGCAGTTCGAAGATTTTTTTCCTGCCGAGCATTATTATAGGATCTCTGACAGCCTTGGTAAAATAAGAGTCGAAGGTACTTTCCCGGAGGTTCAGGAGGTTTTTGACCTTAAACGATCTCTTGAGACAGTTAAAACGATTCTGAATTTTTTCCGGAACAAGGATTCAGTGAAGTATCCTGTATTAAGATCGATATGCAGTTCGGTTAAAACTTATCCCTATGTACTTGAGGCAATCGACAGGATAATAGACAAACGAGGCGTTATTAGAGACAATGCATCGTCACGACTGAAAGAGATACGTGCTGAACTTATAGGCAAGAGCATCCAGGTATCGAAGAGACTAAATGCAATACTGAAGCAGGCGCAGGCTGAAGGCTTTGTTGATACAGACACTTCAGTTTCTGTAAGGAATGGCAGAGGGGTTATTCCCGTGAGCGCATACGACAAGAGAAAAATAAAGGGATTGATACATGATCAGTCGGCTTCAGGTAAGACAGTGTTTATTGAGCCGGAAGAGATAGTTGAAATGAATAATGATATTGTTGAGCTTGAATATGAGGAGAAAAGAGAAATTGTAAGGATACTTACTGCATTTGCAGACAATATCAGACCTTATATTGATGATCTTCTGGAGTCTAACCTGTTTCTTGGCGAAATAGATTTTCTAAGGGCGAAAGCGATTCTGGGAAACAGGCTTCAATCGATAAAACCCGGCGTCAATGACAAGCCTCTGGTCTTGTGGAAAAGGGCTGTTCACCCATTGCTGTTTCTGGCTTTTGAGAAAACACCCGGACGAAAGGTGGTCCCTCTTGATATGGTTCTTGACGAAAAGGAGAGAATTTTACTGATATCAGGTCCTAATGCAGGAGGTAAATCAGTCTGCCTTAAGACTGTGGGATTACTTCAGTATATGTTGCAATGCGGACTAACAATCCCGGTGGCGGAAGGATCTGAAACCGGCATTTTCAGGAGCATACTAATTGACATTGGAGACGAGCAAAGTATTGATAATGACTTAAGTACTTACAGCTCTCATCTGATAAACATGAAGTTCTTCATTAAAAACGGGAATGAAAAGACGCTTGTACTTATTGATGAATTCGGGACCGGAACCGAACCAATGCTGGGAGGCTCGATTGCGGAGGCAATACTGGGGGAACTTAACAGAAAACAAGTTTATGGGGTAATAACCACGCACTATACAAATCTTAAGCATTTTGCATCACTTACAGATGGAATAGTTAATGGTGCAATGGCTTTTGACAATCATCTGATGCAGCCTCTGTTCCAGCTTAACATCGGCAAGCCGGGAAGCTCTTTCGCTTTTGAGATAGCCAGAAAGATCGGATTACCGGAAGAGATACTGTCAGCCGCATCCGAAAAAGCAGGGGTGAAGAACATAAATTATGACCGTCATCTCAAGGATATTGCAAGGGACAAGAGGTATTGGGAGATGAAGAGGCAGAGTATCAGGCAAAATGAAAAGCGCCTTGATGAGCTCATGGCTGAGTATGAAAGTGAACTTGCAGGAGCAAAAAGCCTGAGAAAGGATATTGTCGCCAAAGCGAAGGATGAAGCCCGGAAACTTCTGGATGAGTCGAACCGGATGATAGAGAATACCATCAGGCAGATAAAGGAATCTCAGGCTGAGAAGGAAAAGACAAAGGAGATACGCCATCAGCTTGAGGAGTTTAAGACTAGCGTTGATGAGAAGATAAAACCAGTTTTAACTCATACTGAGCAGAAAATTGCCCTGTTAAATTCTAAAGCAAAAAAAATAAAAAGGGATAAGGAGCCGGAACAGAAAACAGCTCCATCAGCAATAGAACCAAACCTGCCGTTCAAACCCGGGGATGCCGTCAGAATGATAGATACAATGGCTGCAGGAGAGATAATCTCCATAAAAGGAAAGAAAGCAGAAGTTGAGACAGGAAGCATCAGATTCCAGGTACCTCTCGATAAGATTGAAAGAATTTCACGTTCAGAATTAAAGAAAAGTATCAGAGCGACACAGACTTACAGGGAAAATGATCCGGGACTGGTTCAGCGAAACATAAATTTCAAGCCGGAGATTGATTTAAGGGGTGTACGCGGTGAGGAGGCAATAAATCAGGTACGCGACCTTATCGATGATGCCCTCATTGTACAGCACCGGAATTTGAGGATACTCCATGGTAAAGGAAACGGGATCCTTCGTCAGCTGGTTCGCGAGTACCTTGCAACCTGTGGCGTTGTGAAAACATTCAGAGATGAGCATGTAGAATTCGGAGGGTCAGGAATTACCGTCGTGGAGATGGATTTATAAGGTTTCCCGCAGATTTCGCAGATAATCGCAGATCAGACAAATATTAAAATCTGCGAAAATCAGCGCGATCTGCGGGAAACAATCCCCACAAGAAATCCTACAATAAAAATAAAAGTTGTTCCGAAGACTATTGACAGGTAACTGTGAAAAGGATTTGCAAATCTTTCAAGAATGGTGCCCGGAAAAATGAAAGGAGAGAGGCTCATCCATCCGATAACCAACAGTCCGGCTATTACTCCGATAATTGCAGATGTATTGTTCACTCTTCTTGAAAATAACCCCAGGAGGAATATCCCGAGCATTCCTCCGCTGAAAACTGATGCAAGTTTCCACCATGTCTCAAGTGCGCTGTGGACATTTATCATAGCCAGGGCAACGATTATGGCAATCATACTGAAGAGGAAAGAGGAAATGTACAACACTTTCATGGACCCGGGTTCTCTGTTTTCATCTTTCAGGTTCTTAACAAAGTAATCGTTAAGGATAATTGTCGCCGAGCTGTTAATGCTTGTGGATATTGTACTCATTCCGGCAGCGAATATCGAAGCAATAAGAAGACCGGTCAGGCCAACAGGAAGGTTATTAACTATAAAGTACGGGAAAGCCCTGTCGGACTGAATGTTATCAGGCAGCATGCCTTGATTGGCAGTATAAAAACTAAAAAGGGCAGTACCTATAAAGAGGAAAAGCATAGAAACAGGAATGTACAATAATCCGCCCCACATAGCTGACTTTTTTGCCTCTTTATCGGAAGCAGCAGTCATATACCTCTGAATGTAATTCTGATCTATTCCGAAATTCTGCAGGTTTATGAACAACCCATAAATAAGCACTACCCAGAATGTTGATTCAGTCAGCCCGGCTTTGAAGCTTCCGAGGCTGAATTTATGATTTTCACCGGCAATCTGAAATAATTGTCCCGGTCCTTCAGGCATCGAGAACAAAATTACAAAAGCGCTTACAAGAGCACCTGCTATCAGAATTATTGCCTGGATGGCGTCAGTCCATACAACCGCCTGAATACCTCCCAGCATGGAATAAATCATAACACTGACTCCTGTTAATAATATAACAGTCACCATATTCCAGCCTGTAATTATATTTAGTGTAAGTGCCAGAAGGTACAATATTGTTCCCGTTCTCATAAGTTGTGTCAGCAGGTACATTGCTGACGCATAAATCCTTGCCCATCGACCGAAACGCAATTCAAGATATGTGTAAGCAGAAGGGCTGTTTATTGACCTGTAATGGGGTACAAAAACCTTTACGGTCATAAAAGCTGCAAATGGGATCGACAAACTGAAAACGAAAGGGTTCCAGTTGGATTGGAATGCCTGTCCCGGCAGGGCTATGTAACTTATACTGCTTACGAAGGTGGCAAATATAGACATTGTAATTACCCAGGACGGGATACTTTTATTGCCAAGAGTAAAGGCAACAGATGTTTTGTTCCTGCTGTAGAATGAACTCCCAAATACTACTATTCCGGAAAGATATGCTATGAATATTAATATGTCTATAGTATGCATTCTGGAGGTAAAATCACTAATATTGCGGATAAAAAAGGATAAGCAAAATTTATAATTCTATATGCCATGAAATTAAGAATTTCGATTATATCCATAATAATTATTCTTTTTCTTTTTATCGGTTCTTGTAAAAACAGTAATCAAACAGCTGCTAATAAGCAGGTTGATTCTGATTCGAAAAAACAGGAATGGGCTATTGTAATTCATGGCGGTGCAGGGGCAATGTCGACAGAGAATCTTACACCTGACCTTGATAAAGAATACCGGGTAGCACTGGCTGAAGCCCTTAATACAGGAAAGAAGATCCTTTCCGAAGGTGGCACTGCCCTTGATGCAATTGAGAAAACAATTCGTATTATGGAGGATAATCCTCTCTTCAATGCAGGTAAAGGTGCGGTCTTTACCCATGAAGGCCGTAATGAGCTTGATGCTGCTATAATGGATGGTTCGAACCTGGCAGCAGGTGCAGTTGCCGGTGTTATTGATATAAGGAATCCGATTACTGCAGCCAGGACAGTTATGACAAATTCAAGTCATGTAATGCTCACCGGTGCAGGGGCATCTGAATTTGCCAGGGAGCAGGGACTTGAAATAGTGCTACCATCTTATTTCCATACTGAAAAGAGATATGATGAGCTTCAGGAGATACTGATGAAGGAAAAGCACGGAACTGTTGGATGCTGTGCCCTGGATAAACATGGTAATCTGGCCGCAGGTACATCAACCGGAGGCATGACCAACAAGAGATACAACAGGGTGGGGGATGTGCCGATTATAGGTGCAGGTACCTATGCAAATAATGCTACCTGTGCTGTATCCGCCACCGGACATGGTGAGTATTTTATCCGCTGGACGGTAGCACACGATATCTCAGCACTTATGGAATATAAGGGGCTTTCCTTAAAAGATGCTTCTGAACTTGTTGTAAATGATAAGCTTGTAAAGGCAGGTGGGAGCGGAGGCGTTATATGCGTTGATAAATCCGGTAATGTTTCAATACCTTTTAACTCGAAAGGAATGTTCAGAGGATTTGCGACAGCCGATGGGAAGGAGGGGGTGTTTATTTATAGAGATGAAACTGCAAGTAAATGAAAAGAGTGGGAGAGTGGGAGAAGAGGAGAGTGGGTGAGTAGGCGAAGGGGACGAAATTCGAGTCTGATTCTTCTTTATGCCTTTTGCCCTGAGCCCTGCGCCCTGTGCCCTGTGCCCTGCGCCCTGTGCCCTTGCGCCCTGTGCCCTGCGCCCTGTGCCCTGTGCCCTGTGCCCTGTGCCCTGTGCCCTGTGCCCTGTGCCCTGCGCCCTGTGCCCTGCGCCTTTAATACAGCCTTACCGTACCATACGATGCAACAACTCTGACCTTAGCTGATGGAGATTCTTCTTTCCCAACCACACCTGCTATTTCAGTAGAGTTATTTTCAATTATCCTTCTGTTGAATTTAAAGTTGTCTTCGTTGTATTTCAATCCTCCGTATCTTACATGACCATTAAGTTCATAGCTGGCATTATCTGCAATTCCAAGTTTCACACCCATATAGCGTGTTGCAACGTCGATCGATTCGAATTCTGCAGGAATACTCTCAATGGAGAATGATCCATAACTGCCTTCATATCTGAGTTTTGTGGCCAATGAGCCTATGTTGACATCTGAATATCCGTTGTCAAGATCAAGATTTTTGATCGATCCGATTCTGATATTATCATACTTGCTCTCTCCCACGACTGAGCTTGTTTCTCCCAGCGAAAGTTTGGAATATTTGCTGTCGAGAAGCAGGGCAGTACTCTTTTTGATCTCAAGGTTCCCTGTATATCGTATATTAACGGTCATCCATCCTGTTTCATCAATAGTACCTTTTCCGTATGCCAGCTTCAGGCTGTTCCATGGTTTTTCATTGCCCCTGGTAAGCTTCCCTGCTGTCAGGTTGCCATATTTAATATCAAGATTGACCAGACCGCTAAGCTCATTGATTTTTGTATTGCCATATCTGTTTGAAAGGGTCAGTGTTGTACCTGCCGGCATTTTAATATTGTAATCGATCCTGAATTTTTTTGAATCTCCTCCCCATCCGGAGAAGCTGAATTTATCATCGATAACAGTTCTTGCCATAATAAGGTTTTCATTTTCAGTGAATTGTACATCAATATAGCTTATGAGCTTCTCTGCCCTCTCCCTGCTTGGCAATTCAACGGTTACCTTTACATCAATCACTATCTGGTTCTTATCCCAGCTTGCTATTGCTACATCGCCATACCTGTTGCTTATTTCCAGGGTTGTTCCAGGCCCTGGTGTATACTCCTTGTGAAACTCTTTTGTTACCTCTTCTGCTGATAAAGTAACTGAAGCAGTGAGGAGAGTTATTAGAAGGAGTGCTCCTGATTTATAGTGAAACTTTTTCATGATCTTCATTACTAGTGTTATTATTCCTTATTGTTTGGAGTTGGTCTACTATATATGTCATGACTTCCAGTTTTGTCTGGTAGTGCTCTATCATAGCGCTGATTATTCGTTCATCATCAGGATTGGCTTTAAGTTCTTTCTGCAGTGATACATACACGGAGTCCATACTTTTCAGTTCGCTGATGAGTATCTGCTTTTGCTCGGGGTTACTCTGAATTTCAGTATTTACTATTTCATCCTGCAACAGGCTCACCTGGTGTATGTAATAATTCTCTACCTCCCTGTATTGAGGTGAAACCTCTCCAAGTCTCATCCTGCTGTTTTCCGGACGTATGAAGTGATCCCATGTCCAGAGTGAAGACAGAGTTACAAGCAATGTAACTACCGCTGCCCTCAGGAGGTAAGGAACGATGCTTCTCTTTACTGTTCTGGCCTGCCTTCTCAGTTCAAGCTTGACGCTGAATCTTTCAAAGTGCCCTGCCTCAGGTTCTCTGTCATCCCAGATATCCCTGGTCCCTCTCATTATGTCATCTATAGTCTTCATCCCCGATAATTTTTCATTTGCTTTTCAATTCACATATGAGTTTCTGTTTTGCCCTCGATAGCTGTGACCTTGATGTGCTGCTGTTTATTGAAAGAATTTCGGCAATCTCATCATGATCATAACCCTCAAGCAGATAGAGAGAAAGTATGATCCTGTAACCATCGGGAAGTCTTTCTATTGCTTCCTTGACCTCTTCAACCTTCACATCAATCTCTTCATTGCGGGCCTTATCATCACCTGATTCATCCCTTATACCAATATGTGACTCAATATCTTCAAAGATCGCCTTTCGTCTGCTCAGTGCATCCAGTGACCTGTTGACAACTATCTTTTTCAACCATGCTCCGAAACTTACAGTTCCGGAATAAGTGTCAATCTTTTCAAAGGCCGAAAGGAATGATTCCTGCATTATATCTTCGGCTTCCATTGTATCGCTTACAATCCTCAGACTTGTATTATACATGGCTTTGTAGTATAACTTGTAAATCTGAAACTGAGCTTTCTGGTCTCCGGTTTTACACCCGTCAATTAAATCCTGGTGAATGTTCCTGAATGCGGCTTCTACATTTGCCATCTTTACATAAAGACTTGTTTTTATCTGTGTTGCTGCACCCACTTTCTATCAATTTTTCAATCAATAGACGTGGTAAAAACTACAATGCTGCACCCAATACAAAAAAAATTTGAAAAAAATCAGAATAAATTTAGGATCATCCCCTGTGTAACCTGTCCGCTCTCATAATCAAGCTGTGAACCGAACAGGCTGTGAGGTATTGAATATATCATAAGAAGGACAACTGCAGCTATAATAGTATATATCGGTTTATCTGTCTTCCGGTTCATGAATACAGCCAGAATCCAGAACAAAAATGAAATAAGTGTTTTGTTATCAGTTAAGTCCCATCCGAACGGAACTCCGGTCCATAAATCTCCAAAAGCATAATATTGTACTACAGGTCCAAGTATCATCCCTCCGGCAGTAAAGAGTATCAATGTCCATATTGCATACTTTTTATAAAGTGGAATACCTGTCAGAGCCATGAGCCCGGCAAGTGTTGAAAATAACATAGCAACAAACATAAAAAGTATATGCGGGACAAGTATAAAACCTGGAACTCCTCCCTTAAACCTTATTACAATCGGCGACTCTTTAAATAGTACCTGAGTACCTTTGGAGTCGGATATTTCAATATAGTACTCCAGCTTTCCTGCAGCCGGTTGCTGGGGAACAGGAGCGAAGAGCCCTTTTTCATCATTTGAGAATTCTTCAGTTTGATAATCTTCTTCAACATTTAATCTCTTGAAATGCAATCTTGCATTGATTGAGGGATCATTTATATTCATTCTGATTTCTGATCTCTCATCAAGAGCAATACTTCTTACAAGTTTCAGCTTATAAATCGTATCATTAAGATTAACGATTATCTGCTTAGGATGCGTCGGACCTGTTTTACGTTGATAATATGCAGCCCCGAGTGTAATTACTATAGTCAAAATCCAGAGTATTGTCTTTTTCATATTATTTGTAAATATTAATCAATATTTTAATTATTTCTGTTGACGAGTTCAATAGTTTTGTTTCTGATCAACCCACCCCCAACCCCTCCCGGGAGGGGAGCCAGAAAGCCAGTTGTGCCACCGTGCCCTGCGCCCTGTGCCCTGCGCCTAAAGTTGAATCAACAACACTTCTATCTTCCCGTCTCTCAACACTTCCACGCTAATCGTCTCCCCATTCTTAAGCTGTCCCATCCTGAACATGTAATCCTGGATATTATTAACCGGCATTCCGTTAATTGCAGTTATTATATCTCCTTTCTTCATGCCTCCAATCGCAGCAGGTTTTCCGGGAGTTACAAAATCGGCTCTGAGACCGTTTTTAATATTACCTGCAAAATCGGGCATGATGCCCAGTGTAACTCCTTTTCTTCTCGCAGGCCTTCCTTCTTCAATCCTGGGCCCTGATTCATTGAATTTCAGCCTTTCTGTATCGGATGCCAGCCTTGAACCAAGGCTGTATACAAGTGAAGATACGCTGATCATTCCGTTATAATTAATGCTGTCAGCTACATCGTGAGGAGTATGGTAATCGAGGTGAGCTCCGGTAGAATAAAACAAAACTGGGATATTCTTGCCATAGAAGGAAGAATGGTCAGAGGGTCCGTAACCTTCTTCTGACAAAGCCAGTTTGATAACAGATGTATCGCTTACAGAATAGACAATGTCTTTAAAACCTTCGGCAGTGCCTACTCCACTTATCTGCAGTACATTGGTTTCACGAAGCCTTCCTACCATATCAAGGTTGATCATTGCATTCACTTTTTTGAGATCAACAAGCGGATTCTCAGCATAATATTTTGATCCAAGCAGTCCCATCTCCTCTCCGGTAAAACCAATGCAGATTATACTTCGATTATGGCTGCCTTTGGTATTTGAGAATTTCTCCGCCAGCTCAAGCATCATTGCTACTCCCGAAGCATTATCATCAGCCCCATAATGAACTCCTGTGGTATCAACAGCCCTGCTCGAAGAACCCGGCCCCCCGGTACCAAGGTGATCAAAATGGGCACCGATAATTATATATTCATCCTTTAACCGTGCATCTGATCCGGGAAGTATCATTGCAACATTCCTTGTGATGGCTTCTTCCCTTACAATTTCAGCATATCCGGTGAGAGTTACTCCGGTTGAAAGTCTGAATGGTTTCCTGCTGTCATTCAGCTTTTTCTCAAGAGCAGATATTTTTGCCATTGACTTTGAAAGAATTTCGTCTGCAACATTCCTTTTAATCCTTAAGACCGGGATCCCTACAGAAAAGTCATTTTTGTTCAGTGATTCAAAAATATCCTGATCATCTGATGCAGGACCTGCGACCAGCAATACACCGGCGGCTCCCATATCCTTTGCCAGCAATGCCTTATCCCTGTCACCGCTGAAGGGTATGTAGAGGCTCCTGGTGTTTGCAACCTCCGGATCAGCCCTTAATATCATAACCCACTTGCCCTTTACATCCAGACCTGAATAATCATTCCATCTGATACTGTCTGTACTTATATTGAATCCATAACCTGCAAAAATCACCTCTGCTGTAAGTTCTCCGTCGGAGCTGAATCCCATAGGAATAAAATCTTTTTCACTTAAGTAATTTTTACCTCCGAATGTCAGCTTATTATTCTCTCCCGGGAGAATCCTTTTAGTTACCCTGAATCTCTGAAAACCATCACCTTCCAGCGGCTGAAATCCATATAATGCCAGCTCATTTTTTATATATTCCGCTGCAAGGCTGTCACCCTCTGTTCCGGTTAGCCTTCCCTGCAAATTGTCAGATGCAAGATATTCAATATGTTCCTGTAGTTCCTCTTCAGTGACTTCAGCGTTTTTTGTAGCTGCACATGAGCTTAAAAGTAAAGCCATTAATATTATACCAGATATGCTTCTTAGCAGATATATTGTGTTTCTTATGATCATAAGAATTTTTTTAACCATAGGCATGCCTGGTTTCAGGAAATCATACGTCCGGTAATTTTTCATAGTTATTAAAAAAGTTTAAATGCCTCTTTAATTAATCCTATTGCCTCCATTAATTGTGCTTCAGTAATTACAAGAGGAGGAGCAAAACGGATAATATGACCGTGTGTCGGTTTGGCTATAACACCTTTTTCTTTCATTGCAAGGCATACATCCCAGGCCTCTTTTCCATTTCTTGGTTTTATAACAACTGCATTCAGAAGTCCTTTTCCCCTGACAAGGTCAATCATGTCTGATTTAATATTTCTGAATTCAGAGCGGAATATCTCACCGAGCCGTTCGGCATTTTCAGCAAGTTTTTCATCTTTGATTACGTCAAGCGCTGCAATGGCTACTTTACATGCAAGCGGATTTCCCCCGAAGGTTGATCCATGTTCCCCCGGCTTGATTGTAAGCATTATTTCGTCATCGGCAAGCACTGCCGAAACAGGTAGAACACCTCCTGATAATGCTTTTCCAAGGATCAGAATGTCAGGACGGACACCTTCATGGTCACAGGCAAGAAGCTTTCCTGTGCGACCGATTCCTGTCTGAACTTCATCTGCTATAAATAGAACATTTTTTTCTTTGCACAGAGCATATGCCTTTTTCAGATAGCCTTCATCCGGTACAAATACTCCGGCTTCACCCTGTATCGGTTCTACCAGGAAACCTGCAACATCCGGATCTTTCAACGCATTCTCAAGCGCATTAAGATCATTGTAAGGTATGATTATGAATCCAGGGGTAAAAGGTCCATAGTCATTCGTGGCATCAGGATCAGTCGACATGGATATTATGCTGATTGTCCTTCCATGAAAGTTGCCCTCACATGCAATTATTTTTGCATGGTTTTCCCTGATACCTTTTTTCTTATAGGCCCATTTACGGCATAGCTTCAGGGCTGTCTCATCAGCTTCGGCCCCTGAATTCATGGGAAGTACCTTATCGTATTTGAAATATTTTGTAACATATTCTTCATATTCGCCCAGCACAGAATTATAAAATGCCCTGGAGGTAAGTGTAAGTATCGATACCTGGTCTGTCAGAGCTTTAATTATCCTGTGATGGCAATGCCCCTGGTTTACTGCCGAATATGCTGATAGAAAATCAAAATACCGCTTTCCTTCCACATCCCATACAAACGGACCTTCACCTCTCTCGAGCACTACGGGGAGCGGATGGTAGTTGTGAGCCCCGTATTTATCTTCCCGTTTGATATAATCCTGAGTGTTCATGTTGTTGATTGTTAAGTAGTTAATAAACAGATAATTGTGAATACAATCTTACGAAAGATTTTTATTTTTTCAAAGTCTTTATCATCACAGGCCCCAAAAGACCTGACTCATAAAGCCGATCATCCTTTTTATAGAATCTGTGCGTGGTGAATGTATAACGTCTCGTTGGTCTCTCAGTTCCATTAATTAGCCATTCGGGCCATTTCCCGTCAGCAACACCGTCCCACGGTTCATTTTCATCACCTATAAGCCTGTTTATCCAAAGGTTGGCAACTTCAATTTCGATAGTGTTTTCTTCTTCCCTTATTAATTCCGTTATATCGATCTGCCACGGAGCGGTCCACAGAACCCCTTTATCTATTCCATTTACTTTAACTCTGGCCATGTTACAAACTTTACCCAAATCGAGATAATACCGCTTGTCTTTTTCAATCATGGTATTATCGGGCAGACTGAATGATTCTCTATAATTAGCTCATTTGAGGTCTGGCGAAGATCCCATAGAAATCTTTCACTGATCTCCCGGCTGCCGACAATCCTGCCTGTATAAACAGGGAGAAAGGGGAGAAGATCATACCCTCTTCTTTTTTTGAATTCTTCCCTGAAATCAGGACTCCAGTTCTGGGCTCCCATTTCCCAGCTGTCGATATGGATCATTGTCCAGCCGCCTGCGGATTTGTCTTTCTGTGGCTGAACTTTTCGTATGAGTTTCCCGATGTAAGCGTCATAATGTGCATCAAAGGAAGCAGTATCAAATTTATCTGCTTCGAATCCGAGGCCTGGTTCCGGTGCAGGTCTTGTAACAGCACCATTATTTCTTCTTACAAATCTCATTATGGTCCATTTCCCCGGCGGTACTTCCCATTCCAGGGTCCCATCTTTATGAAGACGGCCCATTATACGTATCACTGAACCAGGATCGATGGCCGAACCTTTTGATTCATTGTAGTTTGCGTAAGTCTTAATATATGGAAGAACACCTGGCTGTGAAGTATATGGCGCCCGGTAATAGAGAGCTTTTTCGTCGGTACCTTCTATTTTTTCAATGCTTCCGTTTTCGGGAAAAGCCAGGACAGCAACATTCTCATACCATTCATCTCTGATCTTTTTCAGGTTGGGAGTTAGGCTGCCTTCTCCGAAGAATGGTTTTTTGTTTTCAGGAACCGGCAGCTTTCCATTGAATTTAGCCGGGCCTGTCACAGTTGTTTCGCTTGCCACAAGGTGAGTCATAGATTGTGCCGGAGTAACCCATGGGCCTCCGCTTCCTGCCCAGCCAGGACCTGATCCGAGTATGACCCTGATGCCTGACCTTTCAGCCTCTCTTACAGCATGTTTATAAAGCTCCTGCCACTCTTCACTCAGGAAATCAATTTTCCCCCGGGGGACCCCGACATTAACTTCAAGGAACAATACATATCCGATACCCGCTTTTTTCATCGATTCCAGGTCAGCTGTCATACCTTCGCGGTTCAGGTTGCCATCCATAAAATACCAGTAAACCCCAGGTCTGGCCGAATCAGGAGGATTAATGAATCCCTGCTTCAACAGATCATCTTTTCCCTGGTTAGTACATGAGAAGATCAACAATGAGAGAGCGATAAAAAATGTCTGTCTCAGTAAGATTCTTAGCTTATTCATCATCTGACAGGTCTGGTCTGAGTTTGCGTGTTCTTTCCAACGATTGTTCGTGCCTCCATTTGTCTATTTCAGCGGCATGCCCTGATAACAGAATATCCGGTACTTTCCAGCCATTGAAATCGGCTGGACGTGTATATACGGGAGGAGCGAGCAGATCATCCTGGAATGAGTCGGAGAGTGCTGATTGCTCATCGGAAATAGCTCCCGGAATCAGTCTGACAATTGAATCAGTAATGGCGGCAGCTGGAATTTCGCCTCCTGAAAGGACATAATCACCAATTGATACCTCCCTGGTTATCAGATGTTCGCGGATTCGCTGGTCTACTCCTTTATAATGGCCGGCCAGAATAATTATGTTGTTTTTTAATGATAGGATGTTAGCCATTTTCTGTGTAAACCTTTCGCCATCAGGTGAGGTGTAAATGATTTCATCATAATGCCTTTCACTTTTAAGCTTCTCAATTGCCTTATAAACTGGTTCAATCATCATTACCATACCTGCACCGCCTCCGAATGCATAATCATCCACTGTTTTGTACTTATCCGCAGTAAAATCGCGAAGATTGATAATGTTGATTTCGACCAGCCCCTTTTCCCTGGCTCTCTTTACAATTGAATAATTTAATGGACTTTCCAGCAACTCAGGCAGAACTGTTATTATGTCAATTCTCATCGAATAAGTTTTTGTAAATGTAGTAAGAAAGGTGCAATGGCGCAACGGCGCAAGGGCGCAACGGCGTAACGGTGAAATAGCACGGCAATTGCCAACTGCCTATTGCCATTTGCCTTTTATCTTACTACCTTTGTCTTTTATCTTTTGTCTTTTGTCTTTTGTCTTTTGTCTTTTGTCTTTTGTCTTTTGTCTTTTGTCTTTTGTCTTTTGTCTTATAACTATGGATTGTCGTCCCGGTTGCGGAGCCTGCTGTATAGCAATATCGATATCATCACCTATTCCGGGGATGCCTGATGGAAAGCCTTCAGGAGTCAGATGCATTCATCTGCTTGATGATTACAAATGTGCTCTGTTTGGCGATCCTTCGCGGCCAAAGGTATGCTCTGATTACCAGGCTGAGCCTGAATTCTGCGGCAGGAACAGAGATGAGGCCCTCGAAATACTATATTCACTGGAAGGTAAAAGTAATTATCTCTTTCCTGAAGAGTAGACAACCTTACCTCCCGTAATTGTATAATCAACTTTAGTTCTCATAATCTCATTTTCCGGAATATTGAACAGGTCTTTATCTATGATTACTATATCAGCAAGATATCCTGTTTTTATCATTCCTTTTCTGTTCTCCATGAACTGTGCATAGGCTGCCCCCAATGTGTAATATCTTATGGCATCCGCCATTGTTATCTTCTCTTCAGGGTACCAACCTTCTCCCTCTTCTCCCAGTCTCTCTTTCCTTGTTACTGAGGCATATAATCCTTCCATAGGGTTAAGCGGTTCAACCTGGTAATCGGTTCCAAAGGCTATTTTGGCGCCTGCATCAGCAAGACTTTTCCAGGCATAAGCGCCCCTGGCTCTCTCTTCGCCGATGCGCTTTATGACAAATTTCTTGTCAGAAATACAATGTGTTGGCTGCATTGAGGCGATTACTCCCAATTTTACAAATCTCGGAATATCTGATGGTGCAAGTGTCTGGGCATGTTCATTACGGTGCCGGCTATCGCGGATTCCGTTTATCCGCTGAGCTTTTTCAAACGCATTCAGAGTCCAGTTGTTACCTTTATCACCTATGGAATGAACGCCAATCTGAAATCCTGCTTTATCCGCTTCAACAACCATCTTCTCAAATTCTTCATAAGGCATCATGGCTAATCCTGAAGTAGCCGGATTATCAGTAAATGGTTCAAACATCAGTGCAGTTCCTGAACCTATTGTGCCATCAATGAATGCCTTCAGATAACCGAAACGGATCCAGTTACTGTCAGCAGGGAACTCCCTGGCAATTTCCATGTATCTGTTAAGCTTTTCCGGATCGCCTGTAAGTGGTTCACCTATGTCTATCCTGCTCGTCAGATTGCCTTCTGAATGAAGCTTCCTGTATGCATCAAAATCGCCCCATCCGGGTATTTGTATGCTGGTAACACCAAATTCACGGGCTTCCTTCAATGCAAGAAGATATCCCTTCCATATCTTTCCTTCCTTATCTTTTTCAGTGATTTCCGGAATAACTTCACCGGTCTTAATCAGGTCCATCGCGTTCTCTTTAATTATTCCTGTGGGTTCACCCGTTACCGGATCATTCTGAATTTCTCCTCCGAAAGGAGCTTTTGTTTTGCCTGTTATTCCGGATGCCTTAAGAATATATGAGTTCACCAGGATTGAATGTCCGTCGGCTCTGGTTAAGATAACGGGATTATCCGGAGATACCTTGTCGATAAGCTCTTTTGACGGCCATTGACGGTCTGTAAACATCTCATGTTCCCAGTGACCGCCTCTGATCAGCTGTCCGGGCTTTGATTTTTCAACCTGAGCCTTCACTTTTTCAGTGAAAATACCGGGGTCAGTTGTATACCTTAATTCAATATAGTCAGGATCAAGCGGTCCGAAGTGTACATGTGCATCATTAAACCCCGGAATTACCACTCTTCCTTCTGCATCAATGACTTTAGTTTTCCCATTCTCAACCATTGCCGAGATCTCCTTTGTAGTACCTACACGGATAATTTTTTCGCCTTTTACAGCAATTGCTTCAGCAGAGGGATTATTATCATCCACAGTATATACTTTCCCGTTAATTATAACAAGATCAGCGGTCTCCCTGGTATTGCACGAACCTGATAATATCATAACTGCTATTGATAATGAGATGATTATGTTTTTCATAGATTAAAATTTACACAGGGGAAATATAGCAATAAAATATATGATCGAAGGATTACTGAAATTTGATTCCAATAATAACGTGGACTTGTCAGGTGTGTTTATCGAAATGATGATCGTTCAAACTTATTCATGTCTTTGTTTTTACAATACCAATTTTAGGTTGACGACTATGGATGATAGGGAAGGATACTAATTTAGAAATTGTATCGTTATTTGAAAATCAATTAAGATTCAAGTATCCATACAGAAATTTTATTCACTATAATTATGTCCTCATAGTTGAAACCGGTAAATTCGCAAAAACTTTTAAAAGATGAATATAGCCCTTATTGGATATGGCCGTATGGGCCATGAGATCGAGAAAATTGCCCTTAAGAGGGGTCATTTTGTAAAACTGATAATAGATATCAGCAATACATCTGATCTTAATAAAAAAAATCTCAATGGAATTGATGTGGCAATAGAGTTTTCGTTGCCTTCATCTGCATTAAATAATATCTCTGAATGTCTGAAATGCAGGGTTCCGGTAGTTTCAGGGACAACCGGATGGCTCGAAAACTATGATACAGCAGCTGATATCTGTAAAAAAAATGGTACCTCATTTATCCACTCCACAAACTTCAGTATCGGGGTAAACCTCCTCTTCAGGCTTAATTCAGAATTAGCAGGACTTATACAGAAATATGAGGATTACAAAGTTTCAATCGAAGAGATACATCATACCAAGAAACTGGATGCTCCAAGCGGAACAGCAATTACTCTTGCCACCGGGATTACTCGAGAACATGCAGGGTATTCTGCATGGCATAAAGGAGGAGAAGCAGAAGAGGGTTCTGTCCCGGTTGTTTCTATCCGGGAGGGGGATGTTCCGGGCACACATACTGTAACATGGGATTCGGAAATTGATTCCATAAGCCTGAGGCATGAAACCAGGAACAGGAAGGGCCTTGCTCTTGGTGCTGTGGTTGCTGCAGAATATATTTCTTCACGTGTCGGAGTATTCACCATGAATGATGTAATGGGATTCTGATAATTATATTTACTTTTGCTGATTCTTAAAAAAACTTTTATAATGACTGAGATCTTTTCAAGAAAGTATATCCGTTTTGGTATTGCTGCCCTGATTTATATCCTCGTGGTGATATGGATTGGAAATTACTGGCTGTTGCTGGGATTAGGCGTAATATTTGACATGTATGTAACAGAAAAAGTGAACTGGACATTCTGGAAAAAGCGTCATGGCAAGAACAACGCATTTATTGAATGGCTTGATGCCCTGATCTTTGCAGTAATTGCTGTGACCCTTATCAATATTTTTCTCTTTCAGAACTATCGTATTCCAACTCCATCGATGGAGAAATCTCTTCTGGTAGGTGACCATTTATTTGTAAGCAAGCTTGCCTATGGACCAAGGATGCCAAATACACCTATAGCATTTCCTTTTACACAGCATACCCTGCCTCTGACCAATAGCAAATCATGGTCAAATCTGGTTATCTGGCCATATAAGCGACTTGCAGGCGGGGGTGAGGTCAGGAACAATGATCCCATAGTTTTCAACTTTCCTGCCGGCGATACAGTTGTTGTTGATGAGCAGGTCACGAGCTATTATGAGATTGTAAGGAGGACAGCGCGTGACCTTAAAAGCAGGGATAGCTATTCAGGATCATTGCCAAAAAATGATAGTTATTACATCAGGCAGGCAAGAAAAGAAATTCTGGATCAGCATGAAATTGTATACAGGCCTGTTGACAGAAGGGATAATTATGTGAAAAGATGCATTGGTATACCGGGCGATACAGTAACTATCATATCAGGAGTTGTTTACATTAACGGGATTCAGGTTGAAGATAATTCCACACTGCAAACTACATATGTGGTCAGAACGAACGGAACTACAATAAATCCTAAAGCTTTTGAGAGACTATCTATCTCAAAGGCAGATCAATCAATGATTTCAGGAGCTGCTTATCTTCTTCCTCTTACAAGTGCAAATGCTGAAACTATATCAAAGTTCACCAATGTATCAGAAGTATCTCCTGTGATGGCAAGGAGCGGAGAATATGCCCCGCATATTTTTCCTCATAATTCAGCCTACAGGTGGAATGAAGACAATTATGGTCCGTTGTGGCTCCCTGCAAAAGGTTCGGTAGTTCAGCTTGATACTTCGAACCTGTGCATCTATGAAAGGATCATTGATGTATATGAGGAAAATGATCTTCGTGTTGACGGAGGCATAATATATATTAACGGATCCCCTGCAAGCAGCTACACCTTCAAAATGGGGTATTACTGGATGATGGGAGATAACCGGCATAATTCGGCAGACTCACGATACTGGGGATTTGTTCCGGAAGATCACATTGTCGGAAAACCAAAGTTTATCTGGCTGTCGATTGACAAGGAAGCCGAGGGTATACGGAGGATCAGGTGGAACAGAATGTTTATGAAGGTAAGGTAGAAAAAAGTAGGGACATGCCATGGCATGTCCCTACCGGCATAATTCTAAACTATTTTACTTTCTCAACAATTGCCTTGAAAGCATCAGGGTGGTTCATTGCCAGGTCAGCAAGTGTCTTCCTGTTCAGTGTTATTCCCTTCTTATCAAGTTTTCCGATAAATTCCGAGTAACTCATATCAAACTGGCGGACTCCTGCATTTATCCTCTGGATCCATAATGACCTGAACTGGCCTTTCTTCTTCTTCCTGTCGCGGTATGCATACCCTAACCCTTTATCGAGGGTATTCTTGGCAACTGTTATTACATTTTTTCTGGAACCGAAATTTCCTCTTGTCTGGCTAAGAACCTTTTTTCTTCTGGCTCTTGATGCGACTGCATTTACTGATCTTGGCATAACTCATCGTTTTTGAATGTCAGCGTCCCGAACCATCGGGATCTTAAAGCTGAACAATCTGTTAATACTGGTTTTAATTAAAAATCAAGGTGTTAAACAATTATTTCATTGCAAGCAACAGCTTAACGTTTTTAAGGTCTGTTTTGTGAACCTGTCCGTCATAAGTAAGATTTCTCTTACGTTTTGTGGATTTTTTTGTCAGGATGTGGCTTTTGAAAGCATGTTTTCGCTTGATCTTTCCTGTACCGGTGAGAGAAAATCTCTTCTTTGCACCGGGATTTGTTTTCATCTTTGGCATTGTTTATATCAAAATATATTAAAAAACTACTTTTTCTTCTTTGGTGAAAAGGATACAATCATTCGTTTTCCCTCAAGCTTGGGTAACTGGTCAGGTTTGCCATATTCTTCAAGGTCGTTGGCAAATCGAAGTAACAGAACTTCCCCCTGTTCCTTGAATAAAATGGACCGGCCTTTAAAGAACACGTATGCTCTGACTTTGGCTCCATCCTCAAGGAACCTCATCGCATGTTTGAGCTTGAAATTATAGTCGTGATCATCAGTATTGGGTCCGAACCTGATCTCTTTTACCACAACTTTGGATGTTTTTGCTTTAATCTCTTTCTGCTTTTTCTTTTGCTGATACAGAAATTTCTGATAGTCAACAATTTTGCATACCGGAGGTTCTGCATTCGGAGAAATTTCCACAAGATCGAGTTCGAGATTATCTGCAAGTCGAAGAGCATCCTGAATGCTCATAACCTGTGCTTCTATTTCCTCTCCAACTACTCTGACCACTTTTGCAGTGATCCTTTGATTGATTTTGTGAGCCGGTTGAGTAATCCTCGCCGGGCTTCGCCTTATTGGTAAAGCTATAGTTTGTTCCTCCTATCTTTTGTTAATACTAGTTGCCTTAAATGGCTATCTCTTTTTTTATTTCTTCATGTATAAAACTGATAAATTCATCAATTTTCATGCTTCCTTTATCACCTTCACCCTGCTTACGGACAGCTATTGTTCCGTTTTCTGCTTCTTTTTCACCTATCACAAGAAGGTAGGGAATCCTCTTTAATTCATTATCCCTGATCTTCTTACCTATTTTTTCGCTTCTTTCGTCAATAAGAGTGCAAATATCGGAATTATTTAGAATTTCCAAAACTTTTCCTGCATAATCATTGAATTTTTCACTTATGGGAAGTATTACTGCTTTTTCGGGGGCAAGCCAGAGAGGGAATTTTCCCGCAGTATTTTCAATAAGTACTGCTACAAATCTTTCCATCGATCCGAAGATTGTCCGGTGAATCATAACCGGTCTGTGCTTCTGGTTATCGCTGCCATTGTATGTAAGGTCAAACCTCTCCGGGAGATTATAGTCAACCTGTATAGTCCCGAGCTGCCATTTCCTTCCGATTGCGTCTTTTACCATGAAATCGAGTTTCGGACCATAGAAAGCAGCTTCACCTGTAACAACTTTTGTCTGCAGATTCATTTCTGCTGCAGCTTCAATTATATCACGCTCGGCTTTCTCCCAGTTCTCGTCGGAACCTATGTATTTCTCCTTGTTTTCCGGATCGCGCAGCGACACCTGGGCTGTGAAGTCGTTGAAATTGAGTATGCGGAACACATAAAGTATCAGATCAATAATACTCTTAAACTCATCTCTGAGCTGATCGTGCCTGCAAAAGTGATGTGCATCATCCTGTGTAAAACTTCTTACTCTTGTAAGGCCATGAAGCTCACCGCTTTGTTCATATCTGTAAACAGTGCCAAATTCTGCCATTCTCAGCGGCAGATCCTTGTAGGAATGGGGTGTAGCATTGTAGATCTCACAGTGGTGCGGACAATTCATCGGTTTAAGCATGAACTGTTCTCCCTCCTGGGGTGTGGATATTGCCTGAAATGAATCAGCTCCATACTTCTCAAAGTGACCGGATGTCTTGTATAGATTGACATTTCCGATGTGAGGAGTTGTAACAATCTTATATCCTCTTTTTCTGAGTACTCCTGTAAGGAAGGTGATAAGGTTCTGCCTTATGTCCGATCCTTTGGGGAGCCATAAAGGAAGTCCCATTCCAACCTTTGGTGAAAATGTAAAAAGTTCAAGCTCTTTGCCAATACGTCTGTGGTCCCTTCTTTTTGCCTCCTCAAGGAAAACAAGGTAATCGTCAAGCAGTTTTTGCCTGGGGAATGTGATCCCATAGATCCTGGTGAGCATTTTCCTGTTCTCGTTGCCGCGCCAGTATGCACCTGCAACACTCAGAAGTTTAATTGCTTTCAAAGGCTCTGTTGAAGGAAGATGCGGACCTCTGCAAAGGTCAGTGAAATTGCCCTGGGTATATAGAGTAATAGTGCCATCTTCAAGTTCACTTATCAGCTCAGTTTTATACTCATCACCTTTCTTTGTAAAAAGATCAATTGCTTCCTTTTTACTTATATCTCTCCTGTTGTATGTAAGATTCCTGGCTGCCAGTTCCTTCATCCGGGTTTCAACAGTAACAAGGTCGGCCTCGGTAATGACTTTACCATCACCCGGATCAACATCATAATAAAATCCGTTCTCAATAGCAGGTCCTATTCCGAATTTTATTCCGGGGTATAACGATTCAAGTGCCTCAGCCATAAGGTGTGCCGATGAGTGCCAGAAGGCATGTTTCCCTTCTTCATCATCCCATTTGTGAAGCATTAATGTGGAATCGGTGTTTATAGGCCGCATCAGGTCCCATAACTCTCCGTTGACAGTTGCAGAATAAATCTCTTTGGCGAGCCTTGGACTTATCTGTTCAGCTATCTCCATACTGTTAATCCCATTGTCATATTCCCTTGCTGAACCATCGGGAAACGTTATCTTTATCATTCTGATTTAATACTTTAAATTGGAGTGCAAAGATAATGATAATTTTTATATTTGCAGGAGCTATCCGGACATGCAAAAATGAACCATAAGCAGATAGAGTGTGTTATGTAAAAATGGCACACAATTTGACATTCTTTTTGAAATTACTAATTCCACTTATATGAAAAAGATATTGTATCTCGTACTTCTTCTTCCTGTAGTTCTGTTCTCATGTACCAAAGATCCCGAGGCCGGTTTCTTCATTGAACTGGACAAACCCAAGATTGGACAGGAGATTTTTTTTCACAATACTTCTCAGAATGCTGAGACATTTGAGTGGGATTTCGGAGATGGCTACATGTCAACTGAAAAACATCCGGTATATAGATATAGTTTAACCGGAAACTACGATGTTACACTGACATCTTTTAATAAAAAGGGAGTGGCCGATAAAGCACTTCTTACAATTAATGTCGTTGAACCCAGCCTGCTTGTCGTTGAAGTGCTGGAATACTGGGAGGAGGATCCTGTAGAAGATGCCAGTGTGATACTCTACAAATCACTGGATGACTGGAATAATCAGAAGAATAAGATTATAGAGGGTTTTACTGACGGAGACGGGATAGTTGTATTTTCCGATCTCGATCCTATTGTTCATTTTGTTGATGTATGGGCAGAGAACCATGATAACTATCTGTTGAAAGAGGAGGATGTGGCATTTATTATGACTCAGCCGATTGTTCCTGATAAAATTCAGTGGTTTGTTGCATGGGTCGACGTTGCTGATCATGGAAAAGGCACTGCAAGAGGAGCCCGGCCAATGGTGATCAAAAAGCTTGAAAGGAAGATTGCCGGCAAATCATACCCCGGAACATATAAGGGTCCGAAGGATTATGATTATCTGCTGAATAAAAGCGTGAAGAAGAAATAAATTTTTATGTAGGGCCATGCCATGGCATGGCCCTACATTATACTAATGATAATATCGTAGGGACACGCCATGGCGTGTCCCTACAGTTTAAATGGTATTCTGGAAAATAATCAATTATGTTTTAATACCCGGTCTAACTCATCTTTTATAATTTTCTTCCATACTGCGTAGCCATCAGCATTAAGGTGAAGAAGATCATCGCGGAAGAATTCATTTATTGGCTTCCCATCCTCGTCCAGAAATGCGAGATCAGTTTTGATGAAATAGAGGTTCTTGCTATTGTCACAGTACTCCTTAATAAGGTTATTGGCTTTCTGAATTTCAGGCCATACTTTCCAACGCGATGATGTTGGTGTAATAGCAATCCAGAAGACCGGGGTTTCCGGTTGGTTTTTTCTGATGGTTTTAATTACACTTTTATAAAGGGTCAATACCTCCTCAGGGCTTTTATCCTTTTCTGATCCGACTATGTCGTTGGCTATAAATATTGCAATTGCACTACATTTATGCGGATCAAATATCCGGTCAGCATATACTGCAAAATCACTTAATTTGGCTCCGCCATAACCTCTCTGGATGACAGGATAAGGAGCCATATCCTCTTTTAGGGCTGACCATAATCTTATGCTTGAGCTTCCGGCGAACATAACCGACTCTGCCGGATATCTCTCCTTATTGTCAAGTTGTTCAAATTTTTGAATCTCAGTCTCCCATGCCTTTACTTCAGGCAGGTATTGATATTGCCTTAAAGGAGAACAGGAAATTATTATCAGAGAAGCCAGAATGAATATAGACCTGCGCATACTGTTTGAATTTATATCAGGACTTAAAAGTACATTAATAATAGTTTCGAAACATTTTTTTTTACTATACTTACAACCGATAAAAAAAGAAATTTTATTACCAGTTACTCATGAACGAACCAAATAATAAAGGAAGAGATCATTTTTCAAGCAGGTTTGCAGTTATTGCTGCAGTAGCCGGATCTGCAATTGGCCTGGGAAATATATGGCGGTTTCCATATGTAGCAGGTGAAAATGGAGGTGGTGCATTCCTTATTATTTACCTGCTTTTTGTATTAGCAATTGGCATACCTGTTATGACATCTGAGTTTATAATCGGCCGGGCAGGTCAGAAAAATCCCTATGGTTCATTCAGAAAGCTGGCTCCCGGTAAACCATGGTATCTGATTGGTCTAATGGGTGTTGCAGCAGCATTTATGATACTTGCTTTCTATACGACTGTTTCAGGGTGGACTCTTGAATATTTCTATCAGACACTTACCGGAAGCCTTGCAGGTAAAAGTGATTCTGAACTTACAATGATGTTCGATGATTTCCTCATGGGTTCATTCCGGCCTGTTATCTGGTTCATTGTTTTTATGGGATTTACGGCATTTATCATTTTGTCAGGAGTCAAAAAAGGTATAGAAAGATATACCAAAATGCTTATGCCTGTTTTGTTTTTACTCCTTATTGCCTTATGTATCAGATCGGTTACTCTTGATGGAGCAGGAGAGGGACTGAGTTTTCTTTTTTCTCCCGATTTCAGCAAGATAACCCCAAAGGTGATTCTTGAGGCTCTTGGTCAGGCATTCTTTTCACTGAGCATAGGTATGGGAACCCTTATAACTTATGGTTCCTATATCAGCAAGAGTGAAGACCTGGGCTTCTCTGCCTTATCAGTCGGTATTGCCGATACATTGGTAGCTGTTATTGCCGGAGTAGCTATCTTTCCGGCTGTTTTTGCCCTTGGAGGATCACCTGCATCAGGTACCGGTTTGGTGTTTATTGTATTACCTGGTGTATTTCAGAAAATGCCTTTTGGTGAAATATTTCAGCTGCTTTTCTTTTTGCTTCTCTCTGTAGCGGCACTGACGTCCACTATATCAGTTCTTGAAGTAATTGTAGCTTACCTTGTTGAGGAGCTCAGTATGACAAGAAAAAAGGCAACAATTGCTGCTACATTAATGGTCTCAGTTCTTGGAATTGTTACAGTACTTTCAATGGGAAGCCTTAGAAGTTTTCTTATTTTCGGGAAAAATATTTTCGGATTGCTTGAGTTTCTTACCTCAAATGTCATGCTTCCACTTGGAGGTTTATTCATTGTAATTTTTATCGGATGGTTTTTCAGCCCTCAGTTGACTAAAGCGGAACTTACAAATGAAGGCAGACTTAAAGCAGGTTATTTCCCGGTTTATATGTTCATTGTCAGGTTTGTGGCTCCTCTGGCAATAGCAATGGTATTCCTGTACAGTCTTGGTATTATCAGGTTTTAATCAGGAGAAAAGGTGTTTACTCAGTTGTCTGAGGGCATCGATCTTATTTGAAGTATCTATTAGAAGTGAGAGGCTGTAGGGGCTTCCTCCGTATGAGATCATTTTAAGCGGGATGGTATTGAGTGCTTCAAATATCTCAGGTGCAGATCCAGTCCTTTCTGTGCGGAAATCACCAACTATGCAGATAATTGACTGGTTTTGTTCGAGCTCAACCGTTCCCAGTTCGCTTAATTCTTTGATTATTTCATTGATAAACTGAGAGTTGTCTATAGTAATAGATACAGATACCTCCGAAGTTGTGATCATATCGATTGGTGTTTTATGCGCTTCGAATATTTCAAATACCTTCCTGAGAAATCCATACGCCATCAACATCCTGTCGGAATGAATCCTTAACACCGATATACCATCCTTTGCAGCTACAGCTTTATAATCCTCAAACTTGCATTCAGCTGTAATAAGGGTACCGGCATCCTCCGGATCCATGGTATTCTTAAGCCTTACAGGTATATTCTTTTCACGGGCCGGATTTACGCTTGAAGGATGCAGTATCTTGGCCCCGAAATATGCCAGCTCGGCTGCTTCGTCAAATGACAATTCACGTATGACTTTAGTATTTTCAACAAACCTCGGGTCGTTATTATGAAATCCGTTTATATCGGTCCAGATCTGGATCTCAGATGCATTCAGGGCAGCACCAATAATCGATGCAGTGAAGTCGCTGCCCCCTCTTTTCAGGTTATCTGTTTCTCCTTGTGCATTTCTGCATATGAATCCCTGAGTAATAATAATATTATCCTTCGGACATTTTCTTAGTTCCCTTTTCAGGTTCTCTTCAATATAATATGAATCCGGCTCTCCGTCCTTATCTATTCGCATGTATGATAAAGCAGGTAACAATCCCGCCCTGATATTCATTTCCTGCAAGAGCATATGAAACAATGAAGTCGATAACAGTTCTCCCTGAGCCAGGATGGCTTTTTCCTGAAGTCTGGTGAATGCTTTGAGAGTAAAACTCCTGATATATTCAAAATGTGAATCAATGAGTTCATGACCTGATTTCCTGAATTTTTCCGTAGAATATAGCTCGTCAACCACCTTATGATATTTAGCCATAAGCTGATCATTTTTAAGGGATGCTTCATTGCTCTTGTCTGCATAAAGCAGATCAGCTATTTCAACAAGGCTGTTTGTTGTTCCTGACATTGCAGACAGGACAACTATCTTTTTTTCGTCATCATTGATTAAAGGTATCAGAGCTCTCATCCTGGCGGGATTACCGACTGATGTTCCTCCGAATTTCATTATTTTCATATATCTGACATTTCCTATTGTTAAATCAAGGGATCAAAAGTATACTTTTAATTAATATGGAATCAATCGTCAGCATTTTTTTTCTGAACAATCTGTTATATTCAATTTTTTCTTTATTTTTGCACCCGCCGTGAACAGGATTTGTATCCCGGATTAGCCCAGATGGCGAAATTGGTAGACGCGCTAGTTTCAGGGACTAGTGTCAGTAATGATGTGCAGGTTCGAGTCCTGTTCTGGGCACAAAAAACGGTGTAACGGCGTAACGGCCCAAGGGCATAACGGCGTGAAAGCAAAAAGTTCTTTAATATATTACAATTATTTTAAGGTATCAGGCAATAGAGCCTTTGCGCCCTTGCGCCTTTGAGCCTTTGAGCCGCCTTTCCGCCCAGATGGTGAAATTGGTAGACACGCCAGCTTGAGGGGCTGGTGCTCGCAAGGGTGTGCAAGTTCGAGTCTTGTTCTGGGCACAAAAAACCAGACTGCTTTCTCAGTCTGGTTTTTTATTTTTGCCAACTGCCAACTGCCAGCCCTGAGCCTGCCGAAGGGCCAACTATTCTGTTATTGAATCGTAAATAGCCTGTAAGATGGATCCTCTGATGCTCAGATCCGAAATGAGATTATTGTTCCTGGTAGGATAGACCCTGTTGGAGAAGAATACATAAGACACTTCCTTTTCAGGATCGACCCATACGAAGGTTCCGGTATATCCTGAGTGACCAAAGCTTGCCGGAGAAGCTCCCGGTGAAGGATAGGATCGGTCAGGGGAAAGCTGTGAATTATTCAGCATGGGCTTGTCAAATCCCAGTCCCCTGCGGTTATTGTTATCAGGAAACTGGACCCTGGTATATTCTTCCAGAACACTTTTGGAAATAAGCTGTTCTCCGCCATAATTTCCCATTCTTCTGTATAACTCCATAAGTTTCATCAGATCGTTTGAAGTGGCAAATAATCCGGCATGACCCGAAATGCCGCCGAGCATTCCTGCCATCTCATCATGAACAGTCCCTCTTAGCTGCTGTTTACGAAAGAGTGAATCATACTCCGTAGGTATTATTCTGTTTATCGGGTACTTATTGTAGGGGTTGAAAGTCAGATCGGATGCTCCGATCTTTTTATATATGTTTGATGTAACATATTCATTCCATTTCTGTCCGGTTATATTTTCGATTATTCCCGGGGTAATAATGAATGTAAGATCAGAATATGTATATTTTTTTTCACCAAGTTTGCTCCTCTTTATTTTTCTCCACATCTTCTTCTTATAATTTTTGTGAAGAAATACACTATTGGCAACCGTTACAGGATACTTTTTACTGTAAGTATTACTGCAAGTGGCTCTTTTGTAACTTCCGTCCTCCCTTGTAGTGTATCTGTAAAAAGGGATGAATGGAGTCAATCCTGACTGATGTGTAAAGATGTCCCTCATTAAAAGATCACCTTTATCCGATCTTTTAAAATATGGAAGATAATTGCCAAGTGTCTGATCAGGTGAAAACTTTTCCTCGGAATCCAGAAGCATAAAAGCTGGCAATGAGGTTGATATTTTTGATACCGATGCCAGGTCAAAAAGGTCATCCTCCTTTACCAGGGTCCTGCCGTCATAATCCTGATAGCCATATGCTTTGTGAAATACCACTATTCCCTTTCTTGCCACCATTACCACACAACCGGGGAATGCTTTTGCATCCAGACCGGCATTTGCAATGGAGTCGATCCTGTGTTCAAGAATTTCTGAAGAGATACCGGCATTCTCAGGTAATCCGTATTGGAGTCTGAGATTACCGGGTGTTATTAATCCAAAATCAGATTTCCATTTCTCATTGATGGTAACCGGAAGAGCCCCTTTTGCACCTATTCCTCCGAAAATAAGTTGTGCTGAAAGTTCTTCAGCATCTCTGTTTTCCTGATAGGCCAGTATAAGGCCATCAGCTTTTTCCAGGGCATCTATTTTACCTATCCCGTAGGGATTTCCAAACCAGGTGATTACACTTTTTTTGCTTTCAATCAGTTTGTTAAGAAATGATATCAGCTCAGGGGTGATGCCGAAGTCTCTGTTCGGTCTCTGGTCAAGACCAAATACTCCGGCCAGGACAATATCATAACCTGCAAGTTTTTTCAAAAGACCGGAAGTTGCTGTACTATCTGAGGGATTAATAATAAAATGGTCCGACCTGGTGTATTTACCTGCCTGTACCTGGAATGTAGATACCGATGTCCTGTTAATTGCCAGAGTGGCTATTTTTAAATTCTCAAGATTTTTCAGAGGTATAATATTCTGGTTATTGGTCAGTACTGTAAGCGCACTGGCGTAAAGATTCCTTATTAGTGCACGTGATGATGCCGGTGATAATTCTTCATCAATATTCTCAGCTTTAACTGTGCCATATTCCGAGAGTCCTGACCAGTATTTAATAGCAAGGATCTTCCTGCACTTAAGTGATATTTCGTCAGGTGTGATCTTATTTAATCTGATATAATTTTTTGTCTCGTTTATGGCAGCCTCAACATCCGGTACAAATTCGATCACGTCATTCCCTGCCTGAAGGGCTTTTGCATCTGCTTCACCCGGCTTGAAATATTTTGTGACACCCTTCATGTTCATGGCGTCGGTAATGATAAGTCCCTTAAATCCAAGCTGTTTAACCAGGAGGTCTTTAATGATTACGGAAGAAAGTGTAGACGGAAGACCTGAGCTTGTATCGAGTGACGGGAGATTGAGATGTGCAGTCATAATGCTTCCGGTACCTTCATTTATCAGCCTTTTAAACGGATAGATCTCAATGCTGTCGAGTCTTGATCTTGTATGCGAAATCTTTGGAAGATCTTCATGAGAATCCACATCCGTATCACCATGCCCGGGGAAATGTTTGGCAGATGCAAGAATACCATTGTCCTGCATTCCATTCATGTAGCTGATGGCCTTTGCTGCGACCTTTTCCCTCTGTTCGCCGAATGAGCGGTAATTTATAACCGGATTGCGGGGATTGATGTTAATGTCAGCCACCGGAGCAAGATTAATCTGCATGCCTAACCTTTTGAACTGCGAGGCGACGGCACTTCCAAACTGGTATATCAGCGAATCATTCCTGATTGCCCCGAGGGTCATCTGGTAAGGATACTTTTCAACATCGTTCAGCCTCATTCCAACTCCCCATTCAGCATCCATGGAAATCAGCAGAGGCACTTTGCTGATACTCTGATAGTAATTGGTCAGTTCCGCCTGTTTGGCAGCTGTCCCCTGGAAAAAAATAATACCACCTACCCCGTATTTCCTTATTATGTCACTAACCTCAACTTCATGCGATATATCCCTGTTCGACCAGGCTGCAATCCATATCGTTTGTGCTATTTGCTGGTCAATCGTCAGCCTGCTTAATACTGAATCAACCCATGGGTGATTTAAATACTTCAGGAAGGGAGGATCTGTTGATTGTGACCTAAGTTCCGATGACGATACAAATAAAGTTAATAATACTGCAATTAAAACCGGGTAATTCCTTGAAGCCATAACAGATTTAATTAAAAGTGAATCAATTCCGCTGCCAAATGTAATAAATATTTCTTCCTAAAAAGTTCAAAAAAAACATTCATAGATGCTTATTCCATACATTTGTTAATAAACATTAATAAGGAAATTTTCAGTCTTGTCCTGAATGAAATTGCTTTCATCTTATTTGGAAATTATTACATTTGCCGATACACCTGAAATTTATTATTATTAAAAATCCATTTATGCAAAAGATCAATGAATTTCTAATAATGCTCGATGGCTATATCGGAGGTCATCCATGGTTTGTGATCCTTCTGCTTGGAACCGGTGTTTTTTTCACGATATACCTTAGATTTCCGCAGTTCAGATATTTCAGGCATGCACTCGATGTGGTTAAAGGAAAATTCGATCACCATCTTGATGTGGGAGATACTTCTCATTTTCAGGCACTCTCAACAGCTCTTTCAGGTACTGTCGGAACGGGTAATATTGCAGGTGTGGCTCTGGCAATTCATCTTGGAGGACCGGCTGCTCTTTTCTGGATGCTTGTAACTGCAGCTATCGGAATGTGCACCAAAATGGTCGAAGTTGCCATATCTCACAAGTACAGGGACCTGCTGCCAGACGGAACCATTTCAGGAGGTCCGATGTATTACATGAAAAAAAGACTGAACATAACAACCAAAAGCGGAAAAGTGATTAAGACCGGGGCTGTTATCGGGGCGTTCTTTGCTGCAGCTACAGTGCTCTCCTCATTTGGTACAGGCAGTTTACCCCAGATAAACAGTATCTCAAATTCAGTTTTTGCAACTTTCGGAATAAAGCATATTATTACAGGAGCAATACTTTCTGTCCTTCTCGGATTAATAATTATTGGCGGAATAAAAAGAATTGCCCGTGTAACCGAGAAACTCGTACCGGGAATGGCAATATTTTACTTTATAGGAGCCATCTTTGTTATAGGTACCAATTATCAGAATATTATTCCATCGGTGATATCTCTTTTTTCAACAGTTTTTACCGGCACAGCAGCAACAGGAGGCTTTATGGGTGCTTCCATTGCTTTCGCAATCAACAGGGGAGTGAACAGAGGACTCTTTTCCAATGAATCGGGCCAGGGTTCGGCTCCAATTGCCCATTCAGCTGCAAGAGCACCGGAACCTGTTTCAGAAGGAATGGTGGCCATTCTCGAACCTTTTATTGATACAATAATAATATGTACACTCACAGGACTCGTAATACTCTCTTCAGGTGCCTGGACAGAAAAAGTCAATAACCAGTTTCAGGGTGCTGACATGATATTTCTGGGTCAGAAGTACGATGAGAACAAACCATCCGAGAACCAAATACTTGTGGATATTATCAGAAATAATAAGTCAATACCACTTTTTAACGGGAGTCTTGAAATAGCTGATGGCAAAATGCTTAATCCCATATCTTTAATCTGCTCCCGGTCTGTGGCTGAAGACTTTACATTCTTTGATGGCAAGAACTCCTATACAGGAAAGATAAATGTTGTGAATGGAAAGTGGCAACCTGCATCCTCATCAATAACAGTATCAGGTAAATCGCTTATTCACAGCGCACAGCTGACAACTGAAGCTTTTACCCGTAGTATTCTGGGTAACTGGGGAAAATATATTGTATCAATCGGGTTGCTGCTCTTTGCATTTTCCACTGCAATATCCTGGTCCTATTATGGCGACAGGGCTCTGACTTACCTTATAGGTCCTAAATATATAATCTACTACAGACTGATCTTTGTAACGGCATTTTTTATTGCCTCTTTTACAGACACAACAATAATCTGGTCACTCTCTTATATAACTATTGCCTTAATGACTGTACCTAACCTGATAGGATTGTGGATACTGAGAAAGGAGATCAAAATGACTATAGCAGAGTACTGGTCAGGCTTCGCAGCTAAATATCCTCAGGACAGGATGTCAAAAAAGTATTTGCGTGATGGCAGACTTTAAGACATTTCAAACTGATCATATCCGAAGCAGACAGGCTGGTAAGATGATTTAGGTTAAATTGTTATTTTTACCCATAGTTAACAGAGTGTGTTTATGGCAAAAACTACCGGAAGATTAGTATCTCTTGATATCTTCAGAGGCCTGACAATTGCATTTATGATCATCGTAAATACGCCGGGGAGCTGGGAATATGTATATGCTCCCCTGCGACATGCAAAATGGCACGGATGTACACCTACTGATCTTGTTTTTCCCTTTTTTCTCTTCATTGTAGGTGTATCAACATTCTACTCCCTCAAAAAATATGGCAATGAATTTAACAGTGGCTCCTTTATAAGAATACTGAGACGTATGCTCCTTATTTTTGCTGTCGGATTGTTCCTTGCTGTCTTTCCACGGTTTGTCAGGGACTATTCAACTCTAAGGATACTTGGCGTACTTCAGAGGATTGCGCTTGCATACGGGATAGGAGCTATAATATGCCTTACGGTACGACGTGATTTCTTATGGATAATAACTGCAGTAATACTGTTGGGATACTGGGGATTACTGGCGTTTTTCGGAGGAGCAGTTCCTTACAGTCTTGAATCAAATATTGTATCTGAGATTGATATTGCGGTGCTGGGTACCAACCACATGTACAGGGGCTATGGATTACCTTTTGAACCGGAAGGCCTTTTAAGTACTGTTCCTGCTGTGGCAACTGTAATTATCGGCTATTTCACGGGTGAAATGATCAGTAAAAATCCGGAAGGAGGAAGAACAGTTGTTAAACTCCTGTTATTAGGAGCCGCTTCTGCCGGTCTTGGTTACCTGTGGGGTATATTTTTCCCGATAAACAAGCCTCTGTGGACAAGTTCTTATGTTCTGTTTACAGCCGGCCTGGCAATGGTTTTATTAGCTCTTATCTATCTCCTGGCTGATGTTATCAGGTTTCAGAAATGGGGCGCTTTCTGCCTGGTGTTTGGTACAAATGCGATATTTGCATACACCCTGGCAGGTATCTGGTCCAGGACTATGCTTAACATTAAACTGACTTCAGGAACTGACCAGGTAACCCTTTATCAGTGGATATATCAGAAGATATTTGTTACTGTAGCCGGAAATATGAATGGCAGTTTATTATTTGCAATCACACAGGTACTTATTGTATGGGCTGTTGTTCTGATCCTTTACAGGAAGAAGATCTTTATTAAATTATAGTAAGACAAAAGACAAAAGACAAAAGACAAAAGACAAAAGACAAAAGACAAAAGACAAAAGACAAAAGACAAAAGATAAAAGTAAATCTATGAATGTAATTGATATAGTAGCTTTAGGTTATAAGAAATATTTCGGGGTAAAGGAGATTCAGATCACCGCACTGCCTCAGTCAGGATCTGACAGAAAATATTTCCGGATAAATGATGGTAATAAAAGTATAATCGGGGCTTATAATGCCAATGCCGAAGAAAATGATGCATTTATAGGATTTACGAGTCACTTCCTGTCAAAAGGGCTCCCTGTGCCTGAGGTTTATGGAAGCATTCCGGAACAGTATGTTTATTTCCTTCGCGACCTGGGAGATACAAATTTATATACCTGGCTGCAGGAATATGGCTTTACATCTGAAGCGGAAGCTCTTTATAGAAAAGTTCTCGACAGGCTCATAAGTTTTCAGATGGATGGTATAAATGGGTTGAATCTGGATCTCTGCTATCCTCACAGAAGTTTTGACCGGCAGTCGATGATGTGGGATATGAATTATTTCAAGTACATGCTGTTAAAGCTTTTAGCTGCTCCATTCAATGAAAGGAGACTTGAAAATGATTTTAATACTATGGCAGATTTTCTCCTTGAAACTGGTCAGGACTATTTCCTGTATCGCGATTTCCAGTCGGCAAATGTTATGGTTGTTGATGGGGTACCGTGGTTTATTGATTATCAGGGAGGTAGGAAAGGAGCACCGCAATATGACGTAGCTTCATTGCTCTATGATGCCAAGGCTCATATCCCGGACGTGGTTCGAAAGCGGTTACTTGATTATCATGTGAAAAATTTCTGTGCTGTTTCAGGCGAGAAAAATGAAGAATTCAGAGGTTATTATGCCGGTTTCAGCATGATAAGGCTTATGCAGGCTCTCGGAGCATTCGGTTTCAGGGGGTTATACGAGAAAAAGCCCACTTTTACAGGCAGTATAGTACCTGCTGTTGAGCTTCTTAACCAGATTATTGATTCGCGAAGCCTGCCGATTGAACTGCCGGAATTATTCCTGGCTGTAAAGGGTATTCCGGGTACTGAAGTATATAGAGAACTGGAAAGAGGAATAGATACCAAATAATAGACTACAAGACCGCAAGACCGCAAGACCGCAAGTCCGCAAGACAATTAGACTATGAAAGCAATGATCTTCGCTGCCGGAATGGGCAAACGACTTGGCAAGCTGACAGAGACAATTCCAAAGGCGCTTGTTGATGTTAATGGGAAAACGGTACTTCAACGTGCAGTCGAAAGATGCTCCTACCATGGCTTTGATGATATTGTTATTAATGTTCACCATTTTGCAGATATGGTGGAAGAGGAAGTCAACAGGCTGAACAGAATGGGATTCAGAATATCAATATCCGATGAAAGAGAAAAGCTACTCGAGAATGGAGGAGGTCTGTATAAAGCAAAATGGTTTTTTGACAAAAATCCTTTTCTTCTTTATAATGTTGATATAATCTCCGATCTCGATCTGTCAGCACTCTACAGGCTGCATGTTCAGAAAAAGGGACTGGCAACACTTGCTGTCAGGAATCGTCCGGGTAAAAGATATATTATGATTGACAGGGAAGACCGGCTGAGAGGTTGGAAGAATATTGAAACAGGAGAGGAAATACTTGCAGGTGTAGCTTCTTCCGAAGATTTATCGGTGATTGCATTTTCAAGTATGCATATAGTTGAACCGGAGATATTTAATTATATGAAGGAGGGAAAATATTCC